>ENA-ORXR01000301-ORXR01000301.1-marine-metagenome-genome-assembly--contig:-NODE-301-length-73247-cov-23.560749_pt1 | contig 73247 bp, 54 predicted proteins | sample MGYA00237866_ERZ511479 | MGnify/ENA metagenome assembly ERZ511479 | reverse complement strand
GATAACGCTTGCACCCTCCGTATTACCGCGGCTGCTGGCACGGAGTTAGCCGGTGCTTATTCATATACTACCGTCAGGCCAAAATAAATCTTGGCGTTTCTTGGTATATAAAAGCAGTTTACAACCCATAGGGCAGTCGTCCTGCACGCGGGATGGCTGGATCAGGCTCTCGCCCATTGTCCAATATTCCTTACTGCTGCCTCCCGTAGGAGTCGGGTCCGTGTCTCAGTACCCGTGTGGGGGGTCACGCTCTCACGCCCCCTAACCATCGTTGCCTTTGTAAGCCGTTACCTTACCAACTAGCTAATGGTACGCACACTCATCTCTCAGCGCCGGAACTTTAATCAGTATACCATGCGGCATTATGATACCATGGGGTATTATTCGCCGTTTCCAGCGACTTTCCCCCTCTGAGAGGTAGATTGTGTACGCGTTACTCACCCGTGCGCCACTCGTGTATCTCCGAAGAGACCTTACCGTTCGACTTGCATGTATTAAGCCTCCCGCTAGCGTTCATCCTGAGCCAGGATCAAACTCTCCATAGTAAATATCTTTAACACCTTCCTAATCTATCGCTAGACCAGTCCAATGCTGTAATCAATTTATTGTGAAGATTTGTCTCTGTTATTTATATAATCAGAATTTTACGTAGCTTCAATACGCATTTGTTTTAATCTGTTTCTTACCTTGTATTTTAATAATAAAATACTACATTTATTTCTCCATCAATGTCAATGAACTTTTCTTTATTCCCTAACTTAAAACCCTTCGGTTTTTAGCGGGTTGCAAAGATAACGCAATTATTGTTATCTCACAATTTTTTCTAAGAATTTATTTAAGGTTTTTTTAAGCGATCACTCAATCAGCTTATTCCCCTAAATCGTTCGCCATTTTCCTTCTGAAAACAACCGCCGCTCTACTCTTTTTACTCCCTCTTTTCTCCCGAAGCGATTGCAAAGATAGGAAACAACTTCTTACTAAACAAGCCTTTTTTGAAAAATATTAAAATAATTCAGCAGATTATAGTTGTAGCCTAATCAGCTAGGTGTTATACATTGACGTAATTAGTTATAAATGAGTGAATTGTTGTAGTGGTAGCGGAAAGTTGTTTGATGAAAAAAGGGGAATTTATTTTTATTTAGTGATGCCAGTAGTTTGATAGGTGTTGTAACAGAATTGGTAGCACCTTCAGTGCTACGGCTTTTGGTGTGGCGTATTTATCCCAAGGTTTTGCTACGCGACACCCTGGGCTGACAAATTGAGCACCTTCAGCGCTCAAAGCCCACTTTAAGCGCTTTTCTTTTTGCAGCTTCAGTCCTGCCTGCTATGCAACGGGAGACAGAACTCAAAACACACCTTCAGCGTTCCTTAGTCCTCTTTGATTGAGGCCGGATAAGGGATGCGGAATGGTGAGCCGATAGGCGAAGACCGAAACGAAGTGAGGGCCGAACGAGGAGTGAGCCATGTAAAAGCCCGACCCGGAATACCATGTATATAGGAGTAATACGACTTTATACATGGGATGGAGGGATAGCCCCAAATAAAAATCCCATTGCCAGAAGCAACGGGATTGGAAAAATATGTTTAGAATAATAAAATCTTAGCCACCGAAGTCATCAAATGCAACTTGGTCGTCAGGGATGCCCCAGTCTTCAGCCATCTTAATAACAGCTTTGTTCATCAAGGGAGGACCACAGAAGTAGAGCTCTACGTCTTCAGGAGCTTCATGCTTGCTTAGGTACTCGTCAATTACTACTTGGTGTACATATCCTTTGAATCCGTCTCCGTTAGGGTCGTCAAGGTGCTCTTTGAGTTCCCAATTGTCCTCTGGTAATGGATTATCGAGGGCAACTGCGAAACGGAAGTTAGGAAATTCCTTTTCAATCGCACGGAATTCATCTATGTAGAATAACTCTCTTTTGGTTCGGCCACCGTAAAAGAACGTCACTTTACGGCCTGTCCTTAGTGTGTGGAACAAGTGATATAGGTGTGAACGCATCGGTGCCATACCAGCACCACCGCCGACATAAAGCATTTCGGTATCGGTAGGTTTGATGAAAAACTCACCGAAGGGTCCGGATATAACGACTTTGTCTCCAGGTTTTTGATCGAATACGTAAGAAGAACAGATACCAGGATTCACATTCATCCAAGCATTTTTTGCTCTATCCCACGGTGGTGTGGCAATACGAATGTTTAGCATGATGATGTTTCCTTCAGCAGGGTGATTTGCCATGGAGTAAGCACGGAAAATCTCTTCATCATTTTTCATTTTGAGTTGCCAAAGACCAAATTTATCCCATTCTGCCTGGAATTCATCAGGAGCTCTTTTGAGATCTGGGTGTGATGTGATATCAATGTTTTTATAGTCGACCTCTGTAGGAGGAACGTCTACTTGTATGTACCCACCTGCTTCGAATTCTAAGTGTTCCCCTTCAGGCAGTTTGACTACGAATTCCTTAATGAAAGATGCGACATTATAGTTGGAGACAACCTCACATTCCCATTTTTTAATACCGAAGATCTCTTCAGGAATTCTGATTTGCATGTCGTTTTTCACTTTTACCTGACATGCTAATCTCCAGTTTTCTCTTACCTCTTTTCTTGAAAGGTGATTTAGCTCAGTAGGTAGTGCGTCTCCACCGCCTTCATCAATTTGACACAAGCACATTGCGCAGGTTCCACCGCCACCGCAAGCGGAAGGCAAGAAGAGACCAGTTTCTGAGAGCGTAGTCAACAGTGTAGAGCCTGGTTTTGTTGTGATTGGTTTACTGGATTCACCATTGACGACAATGGATACATCTCCTTGTGGAATTAACTGTTTTCTTGCGGAAATCAGCCCATAAGACAAGAGCAGAATAACCAATGAAAACACAATAACTGCAGCTAATATAATCGTTATAATATCCATTTCGGATCAATTTAATTCTTAAACAATCTATTTCTGTGGAATAATATTCCCTGGGTCGATACCCATCAAACTCATAAAGGCTATTCCCATCAGTCCAGTAAGGATAAAGGCTATTCCTAAACCTCTTAAAGCTGGTGGGATGGCTGAATACCGTAATTTTTCTCGAATTGCAGCAATAGCGATAATTGCAAGGAACCATCCAAATCCAGAACCAATGCCGAAGGCTAAAGATTCAGCGAAGTTGTATTCTCTGGCAACCATGAATAAACTACCACCTAGAATGGCACAGTTTACAGTAATCAATGGAAGGAAAATCCCTAGGGACACATATAGAGCTGGTGAGGATTTTTCTATTATCATTTCTACTAATTGCACCATTGATGCGATTACTGCAATGAAAAGTATGAATCTCAAGAATGTCAGATCAGTTTCCTGGCCCATAATTCCACTTAAGACACTGGTAGTTGGTTCAAGCAAGTAAGTACTAATCAACCAGTTGATCGGCATGGTGATACTGAGTACGAAGATCACCGCTAACCCAAGCCCAACAGCTGTTTTTACTGTTTTGGAAACGGCAAGATAGGAGCACATTCCTAGGAAGTAGGCTAATACCATGTTTTCAATAAACGCCGCCTTTAAAAATATATCAAGCATTTTTCTTGTTTTTAAATTCAGATTTGGATTAAGATGCGTCAACTAATCTAGGATACATGGAACGTTGTACCCAGATTATTATCCCTACTATAAACATTGCTGCCGCGGGTAATACCATTAGGTTGTTGTTAGCATACCAGCCAAACATCCAACTTGTAGCCGTATTGATCATATAGTCGTCGGTATTTCCAATAATTTGCCAGCCTAATAGTGATCCTTTTCCAAACACCTCTCGCACTACTGCGATAATAATTAGGATAGCGCCATAGCCTAATCCGTTGCCCAGACCATCTAAAAAGGAGCGCCAAGGACGGTTGGCCATAGAGAATGCCTCCAATCGGCCCATCACTATACAGTTGGTGATAATTAGCCCAATGAATACTGATAACTGTTTGTAGACATCGTAGCTTGCTGCTTTGAGTACCAACTCTACAACTGTAACCAGTGCAGCGATAACGACCAACTGAACAATCATTCTTACTTGTTTCGGAATTGAATTTCGCAGTAGAGAAATGATTAAAGCTGAAAATGAGATAACAAAGACAACAGCTATAGACATAACTACAGATGGTAATACCAAGGTAGTCACTGCCAATGCAGAGCAAATACCCAATACCTGAATAGTAATCGGGTTGTTATCATTAAATGGGTCCGTGATTAGTTGCCGTTCCTTTTTTCCGAACGCGAATGTCGGTTCTTTAGGTTTTACAGCAACATCTGTGTTTGATTCAGCCATTTTTTAATAATTATTATTAGAATGAATAATTTATTTCTTTTCAAGTTTTTCAAAGTATGGTAGATATACCTCGATTCCTCTGTCTAACATTTCTGCAACCCCTACACAAGTAACGGTTGCACCAGAAATAGCATCAACTTGATGTTCTGGGTCTTTAACCCCACCCTTTACAACATCAACTGATACATATTCTCCAGCATCATTGAATATCTTCTTACCTTTAAACATAGATTTCCACGCATTGTTGTCTTTTATTTCAGCACCAAGACCTGGGGTTTCTGCTTGATGATTAAACGCAACGCCGCCGATAGTGTTGAAATCATCTTCGATAGCAACAGAACCCCAAATTGCATCCCAGAGTCCTTTCCCTCTTACGCCAACGATATAATGCAAGCCTTCCTCCCCATCATATATATAAAGTGGATATTTTCGATCAGCTGGAGGTTTTTTCGCTTCTTTTTTCATGTCAATCTTATCCGCCTGTTTGTTTGGAATCACTTTTCCATTAGCGTCGAGGACAATTTGTTTCACACTAGATTTGAAAATAGCCGCGACTTCAGGGTCTTTAAGATCAGAGGCATCTTCGATAATAGACCCAAGTATCTCTTTTTTATTGTAGTTTGCCTCATTCTTGTCGTGAATGGGCTTCAAACCAGAAAACAGTAATGCGAGCACAGCTGCTACGATCACCGTCATAATGGTTACAAATGTTAGCGTTTGAGCGTTAGTGTGCACTTTTGATTCGTTTTAATCGTTTAGAAATATTTGCTTGTATAACGTAGTGGTCAATTAATGGCGCAAAGACGTTCATAAACAAAATTGCAAGCATCCAACCTTCTGGGTATGCAGGATTTAGTACTCGAATGATCATGCCGATTGATCCAATAAAGAGTCCGTATATCCATTTACCAGTATTGGTTGCTGAGGCGGTTACGGGATCTGTTGCCATGAAAGCCATAGCGAAGAAGAAACTACCCATCCAGAAATGAGACATCCAAGGAACGCCAAGGAAGAGAGAAGTGTCTCCACCTACTGCTGCACTCATTGCCATTGCAGTAAGAGCGGCACCTATAAACATACTCAACATCACTCTCCAACTGGCAATACCCGTTGCGAGTAACATCGCTGCACCAGCTAAAATCAGTGGTTTACAAGTTTCGCCAATAGAACCAGGAATTGCTCCCCAGAACATGTTAGAAGTGGTATACTGAGGAGAGGCTAATACTGCGTCCCAGCCATCTTTAGCTGCTAGGCCGAGTGGTGTGGCGCCAGTCCAGCCATCAGGCATGTGCGACCACACATAATCCTTCCAGGCCATCCCTTCTGGCAAGGCGGCCATCCCTAATGCTTCAAGTGTTCCGGCTTCAAAGCCGAATAGCTGGTGGATAAAGTTATAATCATAAGACACCCAACAGATGTCTCCTGAGATTTCGGTTGGATAAGCAAAGAACACGAATACTCTTGCTAGTAGTGCAATGTTCATGACATTCATTCCGGTTCCACCAAAGGCTTCTTTCCCAATGATCACAGCGAAGGCTACTGCTAGTGCCAACATCCATAAAGGAATGTCGGGCGGCATTATTAGTGGAATCAAAGCACCTGAAACTAAAAACCCTTCCTCTATGGGATGTCCTTTTTTAGCTGCGAAGTAAAACTCAATACCAAGCCCTACGACATGGGCTACTACAAAAATTGGAATGATTTGAATCAACCCGTAAAGTAGTTTTGGCATTAATCCGTCAAGGAATCCTTCATTGTAGAGTCCTAGGGATAAGTAATGCTGATGACCAATATTGTAAGTACCAAATACATAACACAATTGTAGTGCAAGTACCACCAATACCATTGTCCTTTTCAGGTCCATGGCATCTCTGATGTGTACACCGTTTTTTGTAGTGTGATTTGGTGAGAAAAGAAATGTATGGAACCCATCAAAAAGAGTATGAAGAAAGGGTGACTTCTTCTTGTCTGGTTCTATTTTTTCTAATAATTTTATTAATGATTTCATGGTGACTATTTGCCCGGCATCCCGGTAGTGTTATTATCCTTGTTCTCTAAGTACTTCTAGGCCTTGTGCCAAAATATTCTGAAGATCTTGCTTGGAAGTACAAGCAAATTCGCAAAGTGCTACGTCTTCAGGGACTAATTCATAAATGCCTAAACCTTCCATTTGTTCAAAGTCATTAAATATAATTGACTTAAAAAGAAATTGTGGGTATAGGTCCATTGGTAATACCGATTCGTATTGGCCACTTACTACGAAAGCACGAGGTTCTCCGTGAGTATTGGTTTCAGCACGAAGCGGAATTCCTTCATATAGCCCTTTCGGGTATGATTTGCTGATTGTTGCCCTTGGCGTCATACCTAGTAACCAGCCAAACATTTCGTAATTATCGTTTTCATGTAAAACAGTGATTTGGTCGTCAAAAAACCCAAGGTATCCGTTGGCATCAATTTTCTTTCCTGTTAACACATCGCCTGCTAAAAATCGTACATGGTCTTGTATTAGATTATTAGCAACAAAATTTTGGATGTTAGCGCCTTGTTTTGCTTTAACATGAAATGTTTCTTTCAATTCAGCGCCAGATACTGCAACAAGTCGTTCCGTATTGAACACTCTGTCTACGAAAAGTCGTCCTAAAATGAGGACGTCTTGTGGATTCATGACCCAGATTACATCTCCTTTGGCAATTGGATCAGTGTGGTGGATCTGAATTCCTACGTTTCCTGAAGGGTGTGGTCCGCTAAACCAATTTTTCTGTACTCCTGTTGCCTCAGTAAATACTGAAGACGGGGGTTCTGTTCCGTTTGCATTCAAACCTAAGTGCACAGTTCCTTCTGTCAGGTGATTGAGAACATCAAGACCCTTTTGGAAATAATGTCCTTGACCTTCAACAGCTAGGTTGAGATTAGGAGCTAATGGTGCAGAATCATATGTAGAAATGAAAATTGCTTTAGGATGATCCTTAGGATCTGCGACAATATCGTAAGGGCGTTGGCGAATAAATGGCCAAACACCACTTTCTAAAAGGAATTCTACCAAATCTTCTCGTTTACAATCAGCTAGATTGATTGCTTTATACTCTCGGTACTTCTGTTCTTTGTCTGCCAGAATCAAGATGTTATTGATAGATCGCTTTTCTCCTCTTACGATTGAAACGATTTCTCCACTAACTGGTGACGAATACTTGATTTCAGGACGTTTTTTATCGAAAAACAACACTTCCCCTGCTTTCACCTCTTCTCCCTCTCCTTTAAGAATTTTTGGGATGGGAGACATTGCGACAAAGTCTTTAGGCTTAAGGCTGTAGGTTGTTCCAGCGGCGATATTTACAATTTTGTTGGCTGGTGCTCCTGCAAGTGGAATGTCATATCCTTTTTTCAATTGGGTGACTGATCCACCGTTTGGTAAAAAAGCTGGAGGTTTTCCGAATAGTTCTGAGAATTTCGGAAAAATGGAAAGGTTGACATCTTTATCAATTCCTTGTTTTTCAGCTTCAATTCCAATTAGGCTATCTCCTACAAAAATTACAGTTCCTACAAGTAGTAGTAATACCATAACAATCAGTGCCCCAATAAAGCCTGTTGAAAGTGCGCCAGTTCCTTGTGCATGTGCCACTGTAGTTGAGAAGATAAAGGCTGTCAAAACGGCCCCTTTAATATGTGTGTTCTTCAAAGTAATCTGTTTTTTGATAAGCCTTAATTCAGTAAGACTTCTAATATTTAGACAAATTCGCTGCAAAGATAATAACACTGCGATTTTTTTATCAACCAAATTTGTTGTTTTTGTGACGTGGGATTTATTTAGACACTTTCTAAATAAGGTCCGAGGTAGAATTCCCTCAGTTTTTGAGCTGTTATAATTGTTCGTGGATGTAAGTCTTGAATAGAATGCATTAATTAACAATCACTGGGGCTTCCGCAAGAAGGGTGTGATTGTGCTACAATCACACCCTTCTTGCGTCGTGCTTTTCGGTACTCTCATCGCTCTGAACACAAGCCATTCTGCAGCGTTGTTCAAACAACACCTACTATCACTAAGCCGGCCATTTTCTTTGAAATAAAACAAATAATGAGGATGATAGTAACAAGACTACCTCGTATTGTACGCCTTACGTAATCGTTGTAGGAATGGGGATGCGAAAATAAAGTTTTGCAGTGTTTCGTTGTCACTGGTCATTACATCCTTTTTATTACCAACCCAAGCCAATTCTCCTTGGTGTAGTAAAATTATTTTATCCCCGATTTCCATCACGGAATTCATATCGTGGGTATTGATTATTGTAGTCATATTGTTGTCTACAGTAATTTCCCGAATCAATTCATCAATGAGGATGGAGGTTTTAGGGTCGAGTCCTGAGTTGGGTTCATCACAAAACAAGTATTTGGGATCAAGTATGATAGCACGTGCAATCCCAACGCGCTTTTGCATACCACCACTGATTTCTCCGGGCAGTTTTTTGTTAGACCCTACTAGATTTACTCGTTCTAGGCATTTATCGACTTGTAAATCTTTCTCTTTTTTGGAATACTTTGAAAACATGTCTAATGGGAAACGTACATTCTCCTCAACGGTCATAGAGTCGAATAGTGCATTACCTTGAAACAGCATACCAACTTCTCTTCTGATATCGGTACGTTCTTGTTTCCCGAGTTTCAGAAAGTCAGTTTCACCATACCAAATTTCTCCAGAGGTTGGCGCTATCAGTCCTACTAATAATTTTAGGAACACTGTTTTCCCTGCTCCACTTAGACCAATGATGAGATTGGTTTTGCCTTTTTCGAATGTTGCGCTAACCCCTTTCAGGACTTCTTGCTCTCCAAACGATTTTCGTATGTCAACTGCTTTAATCATTGATTAAGTAAGGATAAGGGCAATTATATAATCTGCTAAAAGGATTAAAATATTACTCAAAACAACGGCTTGTGTACTTGATCGACCAAGCTCTATACTTCCGTTTTTGACGTAATACCCTTTGTAGCAAGCAACAGATGTAAGGATAAAAGCAAAAACAACAGCCTTAACTAACATCATAAATACGTAATACTCTTCAAAGAAGGCGTGAACACCAAAGATATAATCTGTTGCTGTAACAAACCCGGAGGAAACTGCAGCCAGGTACCCGCCTACAATACTTACTCCAGCAGCAATGATGATCAAAAGTGGGATCACAAAACATCCAGCAAATACCTTTGGTCCGACAAGGTAGCCGGCGGTATTGACTCCCATGATCTCTAAAGCATCGATCTGTTCTTTTTGGCGCATACCGCCTAACTCTGCTGCTATATTGGATCCTACTTTTCCTGCTAAAACTAATGCAGAAATAGTAGGAGCTAACTCTATGATTGTGGAGTCCCTAACAATATATCCGATATAATATGCGGGAATAAATGAATTTGATAACTGATAGGCGAACTGTACTGCGGTTACAGCACCAATAAATAGCGCGATTAAAGCAACAATTCCTAGGGATCCAATTCCGATGTCATTCATTTGCCGTAACGTCTCCTTCCAATACATTTTAGCATTCTCCGGTCTGGCAAACATGGCCTTCATCAAAATAAGATACCGCCCAAATTCATGTAGAAAATTTAAAATCATAATGTTGTTGAAGAGGTAAAATTAATGTTTTTTTCCGTAGTACCTTAAATTTATTGAAATTTCTATGTCATTTGAGTGGTCAAGCTATGCCTTACAGGCAATAGATGATTTACCTGTTTTTCAACATGAGTAGCGAAGATATCGTTTTGATTTAAAATTTACCGTATCTTCTTGTTGTTTTTATTACCCTGAGTTCGATTAATTTTGGACGGTATAAATCATAACGAACGCCCATTGCAGCGTGTGGATTAAACTAGAAATAATATTTTACTGCGTATGAAATACCTAATACTACTAATTGTCAGCTTTTATTTATTACCAATTAATTGTCAAATTCAAATTGGAAATGATATTACTGGTGATCTACCCTCAGACTTGGCAGGCAGATCTGTAGCACTTTCTGCTGATGGTAAAAGAGTTGCAGTTGGTGCACCCTACAATAATGGCACAGGCACTGATCAAGGTCAAGTACGAATCTTTGAAGAAAATGGAGGCACCTGGAAACAGCTTGGCAGTGATATCCTAGGAGAAGGAAACAGTGATCGCTCTGGATGGTCCGTGGCGTTATCAGCAAATGGTAAAAGAGTCGCCGTTGGAGCGCTTTTGAATGATGGCGGCAGTTTCAATACTGGCCACGTTAGAATTTATGAAGAGACCGGTGGTGTCTGGAAACAGCTTGGCAGCGATATTGACGGGGAAAACTCAGGAGACCGTTCCGGCTTCTCAGTAGCGCTATCTGATGATGGAAGGCGAGTTGCGATTGGCGCAATTTACAATTCCAGTAATGGTTATAATGCTGGACAGGTAAGAGTCTTTGAGGAAAACAACGCTATATGGACTCGAGTTGGTACTGATATCGATGGAGAAGCGGATTCTGATGAATCAGGCCGTTCCGTATCGCTATCTGCTGATGGTAAACGTGTTGCAATAGGCGCAATTTTTAATGATGGCAGTGGCCTTAGTTCTGGTAATGTTCGTGTTTTTGATGAAATTAATGGCTCTTGGGTAAAAGTCGGAACTGATATTGACGGCGAAGCGGCTTCGGACGAATCTGGGTGGTCTGTTTCTTTGTCATCTAGTGGTAAACGAATCGCTATTGGAGCACGGTACAATGATGGCAATGGTTCAGATGCCGGTCATGTCAGAATTTTCGAAGAGTCTGGCGGCTCATGGGCTCAAGTCGGTACCGATATTGACGGGTCAACGGTAGCAAGTGCTGCGGGTGTAGTCAGCCTGTCTGGTAATGGTAAGCGTGTGGCTATCGGAGCACCATTCAACAGTGAAAACGGTAACAATGCTGGGAAACTGAGCATTTATGACGAAATTGGAGGCGTCTGGACACAGATTGGAAGTGATGTGCTTGGTGTAGCCACAGAAGACCGTTTTGGTTGGGCCGTAGCACTGTCCTCAGATGGTAAAAGGGTAGCGGCAGGAGCTATTTACAACAGTGACAATGGCAACAATTCGGGGCATGTCAGAATTTATGGAGGTTCCTTAATTCCAACAGAAGATCTTAACGTTAAGGAGGTATTTTCAATCCAACTGACACCAAATCCAACAAAGGACAAATTTACCTTAAATTTAGACTTGAACCAGGTAACAGATTTGCAGATTAAAATCATGGCTTACACTGGAAAAATACTACTTGAAGAGTCATTAAAAGAGGTTATCGGCGAATTTTCAAAAAAATATGATTTAACCCTATTTCCAGAGGGTATCTATTTTATAGAAGTTTCCAATAATGAGAAAAGTATTACGAAGAAACTTCTTCTTCATCATTAAATGGTGAAAAACTGTTACGGCAGATATAACTCGACAAGTGTTATAAGTGAAAGAACCGTGACGGCGGATGCGCTGACTATATTTTCTTGGTTGTGCCTAGCTGAGTATTAGAGGACGGTCAGTAAAAGTGCCATAATATCCTTGTTAACCTAACGATTCATAATTCTGCTAAGTTAACTTTCTAAGCTTGATCAGAAATTCCTGTTAAGTTTTTAATCATAAGGGCATGATTATTTAAAAAATTCTTTGTGGTTTGAAAATGCGCCGTGTCTTCGTATGCTGTTAATTCAATGGAATCTTCTGATATTTGGTAGATTTCAGAATTGGGATAACTCATTAGAATTGGGGAGTGTGTTGCAATTATGAATTGACATCCGCTTTCTACCAATTCATGTAACCGAACAAGAAAAGACAGTTGACGGTCAGGAGATAATGCGGCTTCAGGTTCATCCAAAATATATAATCCTTTACCACGAAAACTGTGCATAAACAAGGAAAAGAAAGATTCTCCGTGCGATTGTTCATGTAAGGATTTTCCGCCATAGTAATCTGCAATCGCTAGCCTATCTACTTCTGACGCTACGTTATAAAAACTTTCTGCCCTCAGGAAGAAACCACTACTTGGTCTTTTTATCCCTTTAGAAACACGAAGGTATTGATCAAGATTGGAATGTGTTTCAACCGTATTAAATGAGAAATTGATTGTTCCGCCTTCTGCATTAAACCCCCAGGCCACTGCCAACCCTTCGAGCAAGGTGGACTTTCCACTCCCATTCTCTCCTACTATAAAGGTGACGGAAGGGTGAAAATTAAGCCCGTCAAAGGTTTTTAGGAAAGGAAGGGACAACGGATACTTGTCAAATGACTCAATATCATCCTCTCGAAGCGAAACGCGAGTTAAAAAATGTGTTTTAAGCATATTCCTATTCAATCAAAACGGGTCGTAAATATAACTGATTTGCCACTAATGGAACTATTTCTTTAAAAATAACGTAATTACTATTGATTTTTAACGGAATCGCTTGTAATATGTTAACAAAGAATGTAACTTTGTTGCATAATTCCACGAGGGCCTATAGCTCAGTTGGTTAGAGCAACGGACTCATAACCCGTTGGTCCCTGGTTCGAGTCCAGGTGGGCCCACTCAATAAAAGCCCTTTGTTCAAAAGACGAAGGGCTTCTTTTTTAGATTGAATAACTTCAAACGCCATGAAAGAGATAAAGACAATAGCTGTAGGGTGTGACCATGCTGGTTTTCCTTATAAGGAGCTAGTTATTTCAGCTGCTAAGGCACTAGACTTGAAACTACTTGATTTTGGAACAAATAATACAGAATCTGTCGATTATCCAGACTTTATTCACCCTTTAGCATCAAGCATTCTTAAAGAAGAAGCAGATTTAGGTATTATTATTTGCGGAAGCGGTAATGGTGTTGCAATGACAGCCAACAAGCATGCAGGAATTCGTGCCGCGGTATGCTGGAATGCAGAACTGGCTTCACTTTCAAGACAACACAACAACGCCAATGTGCTTTCAATTCCTTCAAGATACGTGTCAAAGGAAGTTGCAACAGAGATGATTCAGCAATTTATTGGAACAGCCTTTGAAGGAGGAAGACATCAAAGAAGAGTGAATAAAATTGATATTCATTGCTAAGGTAAAAACTATTTTTTACCTTAGAATTCGAAAAAGAATATATAATCAATACATGCTAGTTAAATCCAAACTATTTTTTCTTGTTATGCTAATGCCTTTTATTTTATTGAAGGCACAAACCCCTAGTGATGCTGTCATCCAAATTAAAATCGGAGGTAAAACAGTATTTTATAATGCAGAAGGGGAAGTAATCGACAGTTCTGCCCCTCTAAAGGAAACAACACCTGAAAAATCAATTGACCTGACTGAGGAAATCAACGCTGCAGACAACTGGAACGTGCAGGATGATGCCAGTAAAATGGCTGCAACCATCACCGTTAAAGACTTAAAAAAACACCTTCGTTTCTTAGCTTCTGACAAACTAGAAGGAAGAGAAACCGGAACAAGAGGACAGCGCGAAGCTGCGGAGTACATCGCTGATGAATTTAGAGACTATGGCTTACCGACTATTGGAGAAAACAAAACCTCCTACTACCAAAAAGTACCACTAATCACCGAAGACTGGCAGGACATAAGCATTACTGTAAATGGTAATGAGTTTGAGCACCTCAAAGATTTCTACAGTTTTTCTAAAACTAATCGTCCCAGGATTTCAACTAAACGTGATGAGGTCATTTATTTGGGGTATGGGATTGAAGATGAGAATTATAGTGACTATGAGGGCATTGATGTCAAAGGGAAAATCATTCTCATCTATCAGGGTGAGCCAAGGGATAAAGATAATGTTTCTTATATCACTGGCAAGACAGAAGCCTCTGAATGGACTGATAATTATAAAGAAAAGTTACAATTAGCTAAGAAAAAGGGCGTGCGTTCCGTTTTAATGATTGAGCGAAATATTCCATTTTATGTTCATAAATACAATTATAGACTACGGAAAACGTATTTCCGATTAGACGAGAATGACCCCGCAAGAAGATACTGTAACAGTTTATACATTTCACCTGATGTGGCTAAAGCTATCATCGGAAAAAAGTTTGAACGAGTCGTAGAAGCCCGTGAGTTTACTAAAAATACAGGCGAGCCCCTTTCCGTAAGGCTAGATTGCGATATCACTATCAAACAAGATGAGAAACACGGCACCGTCAACGCTGAAAATGTGCTTGGTTTCATAGAAGGTACAGACCCTGTCCTCAAGGACGAAGTAGTGGTAGTCACCGCTCATTACGATCATCTCGGCCGCCTTGGAGATGACATCTATAATGGTGCTGATGACAATGGTTCAGGCACTTCTGTAATTCTAGAGATAGCGGAAGCATTTGTTATCGCAAAACAAGAAGGAAAAGGACCGAAACGTAGTATATTAGTCATGGCAGTGTCTGGAGAGGAAAAGGGATTGCTTGGTTCAGAATACTATTCAGAGGAACCCGTTTTTTTACCTGAAAACACTGTGGCCAATGTGAATGTAGATATGGTAGGCCGAATCGACGAAAAACACGAGAAAGGAAATGATTATATCTATGTAATAGGCGCTGATCGACTCAGTCAGGACTTGCATGATATCAACGAGGCGGCAAACGCTAAATACACAAACCTGGAGTTAGATTACACTTATAATGCTTTGGACGATCCGAATAACTTTTACGAACGTTCTGATCACTATAATTTTGCTAAGAAAGGGATTCCTGCCATCTTTTATTTTAATGGGACACACCGAGACTATCATCGCATTACTGATACTGAAGAAAAGATCGAGTATAAAAAAATGCAACAACGTGCCCGCTTAATTTTCTTAACGACTTGGGAAATCGCAAATCGTCAAGAACGATTACGGTTGAATAATTGATGGGGAAACCATTATACAATAGAGCATTCATTTTTCATGGTAAGCCACTTTGATTGGTCCATCAATTCCCATATGGTACAGCGGTACTGATAAAAACTTTGCTAGCATTTCCGCTTCCTTATAGGCCTGATTCTTATTGCCGTGATCAGTAATATTCATTCTAGAATTATCATTTAGAATTAGATTGATTTCGTAGGAATACTGTCCCTTAGAAACATCACCTAGCACAAATTCTTGTAGGATCTGAACTGCAAAAATCGCCTCTAGCCCAATGACTTTTTCCCGTTGTTTTCCAAAAAGCGAAGTCCCGTTCCAGCACAACCCTGTCTCCTTATCAAAAACAATCGGGCTTGACGTGAATTTGGATAAAATATGTCTTGTAAGAAAAGCAGCAGCACCTAATATTATGAGAAGATATGGCCATCCTGTCAATGCCATCAACAAAAGGGCAATCACCCAAGTAAGCGCAATAAGGAAAAAGGGATACTGAGGAATAGAAAAGCGTAACGCCCATTCACTAGAATACAATTCATGAGTTAATTGTCCCTTCCCAAAAACAAGTCGTTCCCAATTTACTTTTTTAATTTTTTCATCTTGAATCTCAAGAGGACTCATAAAGTCTGATGGATCACGATTGGGATCTTTATAGATTTCTCCACTATCGAGTATGTTCTCATGATCTTTCATATCAATACCGAAACTCTTATTAGCATAATGGTTAGATCAACTCGCTAGACGTTCACAGCACTCGATCAATTAATCAAGTGGTCGGATGCCCGCAAGGACTCCAATCTTTATTCCCATATGGTAATCAGAATAAATCCGAACAGATTCTTGCCCATTGTTTATCGTAGAAAACGAACTTTTCAATTTTAGATATTTTGCCTCCTGTTTTAAGACATCAAAGCGATCTTCCAACAACTCGTATTCAGTCGTTTTAGTTGTAGGTGTTGTGACCCGCCCTCCAGCATCAATGCTAGCAGACGCCAGTAAACTCTCACTAGCATTTGTGGCAAGACTATCCAGTACTTCGTAATTCGAATTGAGGAAATAGACTTGAGTATACACATCTACAGGAAATCCATTATCAGTCAAGACTCTTAGTTTTGCGTAGTCCATTTTCTCATAGATAGCCAATGAGATCGCAAGCGTATCTGAAATCGTAAAGTTCTCCGCCGTTCCATACAAGGGCAATTCCACCAATATATCAAGAGAAAGCTCGCTAGAGTCTGTAAGAAACCCTAATTGAGTGGTGTCGTTTGTTGGATTGGCTTGAGGCGTTACCTTGTAATCAAAAAAGGCTATCGGTTGTCCTATGATGGTGTTAATATTCGAATTTGTATTATCAACAACAAAAACAGTTTGCTTGATTTGTCCGACCTCTGCGAAAGTAGGATGATCCACCGTAAATCCGTTGTTCAGTGTACTGTTGATGAGTGGTAGCACCGTTCCATCAATTAAATGAGCATCCAGAATATCGAATTTTCCTTTTACCGGGAAGCCAAAACTGTTTTTAATAGTTACGGTGATTGAAGGTTCTTCAAAAAATACATTTCCTGAAACTTGATCAAATAAATCAATTTCTATCGTATCTCTAGGAATCGGGAAGGTACCATTGCCTAGAAACCCTTCCGCATAAGAATACCGCATTGAGTCTAATGCAACAAGTGGATCTGGTGCGCTATACAAAGTCACAAAAGTTCCGGAATTTACTAATTTTGCAGTATAATAAAAATTTAAAGAGTCGGCGTTAGGTGTCAATACATAGCCCGCAACAGGATAAGTCTCCACGAATATCCCTGTTGTAGCAACGATTTCCGTCTGTTCAAAAGGCACCCCGTTTAAAGTAATGTCTGGAATTGTAAGAGTAAATTCTACTGGCTCTGCATGATTATTAGACACTGCCACACCGATTATTCCAGACCTGATGTTCACAAAGTCAACAAAGGTATTGTTGGGAAGGTTGTAAGGGAACCCAAAAGCAGTGTCCACCATCGGAAAAGAGAAATTAGGGATCAGTTGAGTGACCTCCGTACTCTTTAAACCAAATCCATCTCCCTCATACACAAACGTAAGGGAACCGTCAGAGCCTTCCTCTAAATTAGTGCCTTCACTAAAGCTTCCCAGCAAATCACTAGCAGTCACATTAGCGTTGATCAAAGGAAATGCAATGTCGGGATTGTATTCTCCTAGTGCAATACTATCTAGTTTTGAAGCTTTTTTGCAACCAGCCAGAAGCAGTGCAATCACAGTTAGAAGGAGTATGTGTCGGTTTAACATAGTTTCTACGTTTGTAATAAACCCTACAAAAAAAGTGCCTTTAGTCGTTAAAACTGTTGTAGGTGCTTAATTTAGTTCAATTTCTTGGTAAAGCGTTGGAATCACAACTGGACCAATGCCATTCTTCTCTAAGAACGCACCAAAAGCCTCTTGTGTGTCGTATTGTCCATGCACAAGGAACAATTTTTTCAGATTTTTTTGGTTTTTCATAAAATCAACCATCTCAAGTCGGTCTGCATGGGCACTGAAAGAGTCCATGAGTTCAACTTTAGCTTTTACATCCAGTATTTCTCCAAATAGCTTTAATTTCTTTTTCCCAGCTCGCAATGCACCTCCTGGTGTTCTTGGAGAACAATATCCAACAATCAAAATGGTACATTCTGGTTTCTCAATGTTATGATATACATGATGCTTAATTCGTCCCGCATTGATCATCCCTGCCGAGGCAATGATGATACACGGTTCGTCAGACTCATTTAGTTTCTTCGACTCCTCTTGCTTATGGACATAGGTGAGCGAATTAAACCCAAAAGGATTGTCGTCAATCAGCAAGTATTCACTAAGATCCTCATCATAACACTCAGGGTGCGCACCAAAAACTTTTGTGGTATTTACTGACAATGGACTATCGACATATACTGGTATCCTGGGTAGGAGGTTCGCAGTATGCAGTTGGTCCAGCATATATACAATCTCCTGTGTTCTCCCTACGCTAAATGCAGGAATAAGCACCTTACCTTTATTCTCAACGCATGTTTTCTTTATGATTTCAAGAAAGCGATTGGTCTCATTTGGCGGTGCTGCATGCTCTTTATTCCCGTAGGTGGATTCTGAGATCAGATAATCAAGTTCTGGCATTGGGATAGGATCTCTCAAAATAGGTCGGTTAGGACGTCCAATATCGCCTGTAAATCCTAGTTTTATCTTGCGTTTGCCTTTTTCACGAATACTCAATGTCACGCTTGCACTTCCTAGGATGTGTCCAGAGTCCCTAAACATCATACGAACTCCTTTTCGAACGCGAACCCAGTTGTTATAGCCATAGCTCTCAAATCTGTTCATAGCGATTTTGGCGTCAGCGGCAGTATATAGTGGTTCAATCTTTTTCTTTTGCCTTTTACTTTTCCAAGAAGCTTCTCTTTCTTGGATTCTACCACTGTCCAGGAGCATAAGGGCGCAAAGGCTACGAGTGGCATGTGTACAAAAGATTTTTCCTTTAAACCCATCTCTGATCAGTTTTGGAATACGCCCCGCATGATCTATGTGCGCATGAGATAGGATAAGGCAATCAACCTCAGCAGGGTCAAACCCCCAAGAACTGTTAAAGTCAGCCATTTCCTTATCATTGCCTTGATATAGACCACAATCAAGTAGGATTTTATACCCATTATCTAATTTTACCAGATGCGCACTTCCTGTAACTTCTCTGGCAGCTCCACAAAACTTAACTTTCATATTTTTTGATTCAAATTCTGGTAAAAGTAAGGAAATATTTTAGAGTCTAGCTACGAATCTGATTTACGAATCATTATTAGGGCGCAAATTCCGGCTATCCGCTCGTACTCAGCATGCCTACAGTCGGTGTTGCATTAGTCGTGGCTAGTCTTCCTTTGTCAGCCGTCGCCACTCCTTGCACCACACGGCTGCATCCATGCTTCGACCCGCTCCTATCCGGTGCGCGCATCTTGAAATATAATTGAGCTTTAAAGTAAATACGTATCAAGCTAGGCGATGTTTCCGTGTTGTAGCTTGATTCATTTGACCTACCTGATTTCACATTTCAACAATGATTGTTCTCCAATAAATCCTTCATATTGATCACCAATGGTAATTGGGCCAACACCTGCCGGCGTTCCCGTAAAAATCAAATCTCCGATATGAAGCTTAAAGTATTGAGACACATAAGCCAATAAATGTGCAAAAGGGAAAATCAGATCTTTAGTATTACCGTTTTGCACCGCTTCCCCATTTTTATGCAGTTGAAAGTTAATTGCTTTGGGATCAAAGTCCTCCATCGAGATAAATTCTCCGATCACCGCTGAAGCGTCAAACCCTTTGGCAATCTCCCAAGGGTGTCCCTTTTTCTTGAGCTGACTTTGCAGGTCACGAGCAGTCATGTCCAAGCCAAGAGTGATTTGATTGTAGTAGTTTTGAGCAAACTCTTCTTCAATATGACGTCCATTCTTACAAATTTTTAACACGACCTCCGCTTCATAGTGAATCTCATTGGAGAAATCCGGATAATAAAACGGTCGTCCCTTTCTAAGAACAGCAGTATCAGGCTTCATGAACACCAATGGTTTTGTAGGAACTGCGTTATTCAGTTCCTTTGCGTGATCAACGTAATTTCGACCGATACAAATGATTTTCATACTAATATTTTAAACTGCCTAATCCTGTTAATTGTCGTACTTCCTTAAGTGTTTCCTGTGCTCGCTTTCGAATTTCAGCAGAAGACTGTTGAATCTGGTACTTCACATTCTTTTTATCTGCTTTTAGTGCTTGTTTTCGCTCTACGAACCCAGCAGACAATGCGGCTAGCGCTTCCCCTACTGTGCCTTTTAGATCGCCGTATGACAAACTGTCTTCGTTATATTTTGTTTCTAGGTCTTTGTATGCATCTAACCTACCACATGCCTTCAGTAATTCGAAGAGGTTCTCAACACCTGCTGACTTTTCGCGCATTCCTGATTCGTCTACTGCCATGGTGGATGCTCCAGCGTCTGTGACCGCCGATTTGACTTGCTTGAGAATTCTGGCCTGCTCACCAAATACATTGATGTAGTGTTTCTCACCAGCACTCTTACTCATTTTGCGTGTCGGATCTGCAGTAGACATAATCTTTGGTGTTTCGGTGTGCAGTGTTTCCGGTAATACGAAATACTCCTTGCCTACTTGGTTATTGAAACGATTGGCAATACCCCTGCAAAGCTCCAAATGTTGATCCTGGTCCTTACCCACAGGAACAAAGTCCGCATGATACATCAGGATATCTGCTGATTGCAACACCGGATAATCGAACAAGCCCGTTGATATAAAAGCCTCTTTTGTCTGATCTTTCGCCTGACTCGTCTTGTCTTTAAACTGTGTCATTCGCTGGAGTTGTCCATAAGAGCTAAAGCAGTTGAAAATCCAGCATAGCTCAACATGTTCTGGTATTAAGGATTGGATAAACAGGTTTTCTTTTTCAACACCAACAGCCAAAAGACTGAAGATAATCTCCCAAGTCGCTTGTCTTAGTTTATCTGGTTTGTAGGGAGTAGTCATGGCGTGATAGTCAACAACACCATAAACACAATTGTAGTTTTCCTGAAGATCTACCCAGTTTTTTACTGCACCAAAATAATTGCCAAAATGCATGTCGCCAGTTGGCTGGATGCAGGATAATACACGTTTTTTGTCAGACATAATTCTTATTCAACTATTGCGATAAATGAAATTTCTATATTTACGAATTTAGGTAGATTTGCAACTTCGACCAACTCCCTTGCTGGTGCGGTGTCATCATTGAAGTATTCAGAGTATACCGCATTGATACGGCTGTACATATTCATGTCAGCTACAAATACGGAGCATTTTAGGATGTGTTCGTAGGTCAATCCAGCTTGTTTTAGTACCGCCCCAATGTTTTTTAACACCTGATGTGTCTCCGCCTCAATTGATTCCTGAACTAATTCGCCAGTAGCGGGATCAAGAGCGATTTGGCCTGAGCCATATAAAATACCGTTTGCTTGTGTCGCTTGATTATAAGGTCCAACTGGAGCAGGTGCATCTTTTGTATTTACTATTTTTTTCATTTTGCTTATTTTGTCGCTAAAATACAATTTAAAAACATAAATGTACAGTTGTTGTGCTTGAACAGCGTTTTTGGTGAATAAGTTCCGAGTTGCCTTATAAAAAGGGCTCCATTCTCAATTTACCCAATTGCCAATTACAGAATATTATGAATAGAACCGGCTTAGGGATGTGAAATGGTGAGCCGGCAGGCGAAGACCAGAGTGAAACGAAGGGCCGAACGAGAAGTGAGCCATGCAGCAGCCCGACCCGAGCGTTGAGTGCTTGGATTGTGCGTTGGAGACGCTCGGGTAAGCCCCAAAATAGTCAAGAAAAAGGCGAATTTAGATTTCCTTAATAAGGTTTAAGTCCGCATTAACGTAAGTTGAATGAATTATTTCTATTTTTGCCCCACAATATTCTATTATGTATCCAGATTTATCATACATCATGCACGCTCTGATCGGAACAGCTCAGGGAAATGCATTCAGCATTGTTAAAACATTTGGCTTGTTCCTAGCATTTGTTTTTATTGTGTCCGGCTTTTTCTTTAACAAAGATTTGAAACGAAAGGAAGAAGAAGGCTTGTTAGAAGGTACCGAGGAAGAGGAGATAATTGGTGCGCCAGCCCCCATTTCAGCACTTATTGTGAATGCATTAGTAGGGTTTGTACTTGGTGCTAAGATTCCTTACATCATTGCCAATTTCGATGAATTTAAGTTAGATGGAGCTTCCGTTTTATTCTCTAGTAAAGGGAATTTTCTGACTGGTATTTTGGGTGGCATTGCATTGGCCGGATTTACTTGGTATGACTTTAATAAGCGAAAACTAGACCCACCAGTCATCAAAAAGAAATTGGTCCTACCACATGAACGATCCCTGGATTTGGTGATTATGGCCGCAGTATCAGGTATTGTTGGTGCCAAGGTATTTGCCATCATCGATGATTTTGATCAGTTTTTATTGGATCCATTTGGCACCTTCTTTTCTGGAAGTGGTATGGCAATTTACGGTGGTCTCATCGGTGCTTTTGTGTTTTTATTCTTCTATTGTAAAAAAATAGGCCTTAAGGTGATTCATATAATGGATGCAGGAGCGCCAGTATTATTGCTTGGATATGCGATTGGAAGACTTGGCTGCCACTTTTCAGGTGATGGAGACTGGGGGATTGTCAGCGATTTTGCCGCTCGTCCTGGATTCTTAGCTGCTTTTCCCGATTGGTTCTGGGGATTTGACTATCCAAACAACGTTAATAATGACGGTGTTGAGATACCAGGTTGCACTGGTCACTATTGTCATAAACTTCCTGAACCAGTATACCCAACATCGATTTATGAAGCAATTTATGGCGTAACGGCTTTTCTTATCTTTTGGGCCTTGCGTACAAAAATTAAAATTGCTGGACTACTGTTTTTCATGTATTTGGTTTTAAACGGAGTTGAGCGATATTTGATAGAAATTATTCGGGTGAATGATGTAGGGAATTACTTCTTCGGTTTACCAATGACCCAGGCACAAGGAATTGCTGTAATCTTCATATTGTGTGGCCTTGTTGGGATGGGTTTCCTTTGGTGGCGGCATAAATCAGGCAAACCTGTCATATTTTAATGAATGAATTGGTCGATCTTAACAAAATAACGGAATACTATCACGATTGCTATCAGACCGATCTGAGAAGCGCCAATCTTCTTAACTTTTTTGGCACTAAGGTAAAACACCAAATGTTGCTGGATTCCTTCGAGTCACTAGAAAATACTGGAAATTTGTTTCCTGTGGATTCTGAATGGGGAGAGACAGTCTACACTCATATGCTGGGATATGCAAAGGTCGAGTCCTTGTATTGTGGTGCGTTATTTTTGAAGGGAAAGGTCAAAATGCTAGGAAAAACACAGCAAGTCGTTGCACCTGTCTATCTATACCCAGCAGAAGTTATACTAAAGCACGAAATTTATTCTATTGTAATCAATCGGGATAAACCAGTGATAAATCCTGGGATTTTAACCATAATTAATCAAGGAGCAAAAGGAGAAGCCGCTATAAACTACGATACCCTTACTGATGCTATGCCTAAGGGCAAGCTAGATTTCGCAGCGCTACTAGCCATTGAAACATTCTTTCAAACGAATTGTCCTCATTTGTCAATCGCACAATTAACGGATCACGATGCTTCCATTACCATAGAATCTTTGAAATCCCCGATAAAAAAATCGGATAAATGTCTATTGGTTCGTGCCTTAGGAATAGGCGTCACTAAAAAGCCAAGAGGTTCAAGAGGAATCATGACAGAACTCAAGGAGTTGAGTGGTCACAGAAGCTTCTCTCCAGTCATTAAGGCATTGTTTACATCATCAGATACAAGTAAAAAAAAGGAACCTGGCCAACCAGTGATGTTGCCCGTTACCTTAAGTGAGAATCAGCTCAAGATCTTTAATGCTGTACATCAGTACCCACTTTCTATGGTAATTGGCCCACCTGGGACTGGGAAGTCCTACACGATCGCAGCGCTTGCGGTGGAGTATATGGCAAAAGGAAAAACGGTGTTGATTGCTTCAAAAAATGATCAGGCAGTCAATGTGATTGCTGAGAAAATAGCAATTGATTTTGAGATGCCAGACATTGTTTCTAATGCCTCCAACCGTTCCTTTGTTAGGAAATTTAAGAAAAAATTAAAAGAACTAGTGTTCGGAATGACGCATGCTTCCATAAGTCATCACCAAATTAAAATGTTAGCCGAAAAAATAGAGAGGGTCAAGGAGAATATCAATACCCTAAGTCACGAGGCTCGTCTGATAACACAAAAAGAATTAGATGACAGTCAGACCATTAATGATGTTGAGTCAGGGATTTTGGTGCCTAGCCCATTCGCAAGAAAGATGTTGAGTGCTTTTCGAATGAACAATTTAAAGCTTTCGCAAAAGTATTTTCCGCTTGAACATATCCAGCAAAATCTGCTAAAAGAAAGACCGCTATGGGCACAACTCATAGAAATTGAATCCTTAGGCCAGGAAGAGAAACATTTGATCCGTGATTATCTTCAACAACAGTATCATTTTCGAATAAAAAGGGCGTTAGAATACGGTAGAAATAACTTCAAAACATTTTTAGGTGCTATTTCAAATTCCTCAAGTTGGCAAATTAAAGGAGATGCATTTAGTCAAGTTGACTTTACGAAAATTCTGCAAGCCTTCCCCGTTTGGACCGTCAACAGTAATGAGATTTATGACGTGCTCCCCCTAAAACAAGAGTTATTCGATTTAGTGATTATTGACGAAGCCACCCAATGCGATATTGCTAGTGTATTGCCCTTACTGCAACGCGGCAAGCAAGCAGTCATCGTTGGTGACCCAAAACAGTTGAGACACCTTTCGTTTCTGTCTACTAAGCAACAGCGAAACCTCACCACTCAATATCAGCTAGGAGGCGTAGATCATCAGTTGCTCGATTATCGAAACAACAGCATTCTGGACTTGGCAATGCACGCTATAGGCAACCAGTCTCAAATCCAGTTTCTGGATGAACACTATCGTAGTATGCCCGATATCATTCGCTTCAGCAACAATAAGTTTTACAGTGATAAGCTCACCGTCATGCGATCTACCCCTGCCAATCAACAGACGCAAAGCGTATTTCACATCCCTGTAGACGGGAAACGGGAAGGCAAAGGCTTCAATGATGGGGAAACACAAGCGATATTACAAGAAATCACCGCTATCATTGAAAAAGAGGCGCTTCTAGAGGCGAAAGTCTGTGAGACCATCGGTATTTTATCACCCTTCCGCGAACAAGTAGATTATCTGCTCAAAGCAATTACCACAGAATTTTCTGGACAACAGATTGCCCGACATCGGATATTAGTGGGTACAGCCTTTAGTTTTCAGGGTGAGGAACGCGATATCATGTTCCTGTCCTTTGCGCTGGACGATGCTTCACATCCTTCTGCCTACCGCTTTTTGAATCGAGAAGATGTCTTTAACGTCAGTATTACTAGGGCGCGGCACACGCAGAAGGTATACACGTCCTTCGATACCAAGCAACTGTCATTTACCAATCTCTTGTTTGATTATGTGGACAGCATCGCCTCAATTCCTTTCAAAACTATTGACAATCGTCAGCCTGAGAACGATCGGTTTCTAGTAGAAGTAAAGGAAACACTTGCTGAATTAAACATCACGCAAATCATTGAAAACTATATGATTGCAGGCGTTCCTGTTGACTTGGTGCTTGTCAACAAACACAATCAGACATTAGTTATTGATTTGGTGGGTTTCCCAGGCCAATTCAGAGATATCATTCCAATTGAAAAGTGGCAACTCCTTGAACGTGTTGGCGTTCAGGTCTTTTTCCTTCCATATAGCCGTTGGCATTTTGAAAAGTCAGCATGTGTTCAAGCGTTGAAGACCTTTATTTCCTAGTACAATTTATCGGTACGGTACTACTCACCTTGTTAAGGATTAGGTTTCAAGGGTTGGTTACAAATTGCTTTTGTCTATATCCTCAATAGCAAGGAGTCATGTAGGCTTATTTCCGCCGTCGCGGTTCTGAGGAACTGGGAAAACAGAAAAAGGTGCGGCATAGGGATAGGAGGTGCGGATCGCCGCCCGGTTGGTTGAACCCAGAGGCAGAGCGGTTTGAGCCTTGAGTAATTGCCAGCCTCTGGGAGAGTGCAGAGGAGCCCGACAAATTCTTTTTTAGACAATCGTTTCACAGAAAGCTCTGGAATTCGGCTAAAAACATATAATATATTATCTTCGTCAGACAAATCTATGTACCACATGAACATTGTTTTGTTTTACGATAGCCAAGACAGACCAACAGCACACCGATTGCTGGAAATGCTGCGGCCTGACATTGAAGAAGGCCAGGTAAAGGTAAATACGCCTGAGCATTTGAATACCGGCAAACCACTAGACGAGGAAACAGACAAACTGTTAGCTGACTGTTGTGTATTTGTACTGTTTATTAGTGCACAGCTATTCTCACTTCCAGCGTATCAATTGATTGAGCCGATTCTTGTAAAACGCCATAAGGCTAATCAGATCAAGTTTTTTCCAATCCTTACAAGGCACTGTCTTTGGGAGTCTTCTGGTATTGCAGCACTTAACGAATACCGCGTTCCAAATGACGGTTGGCTATCGGAGTATTCGGACAAAGACCAAATGGCTTATTTGCAGCAAATCGCTGATTATGTTAGTGGTCTTGATGCTGCTTACATACAATTAGTCGATGAAGCAAGGATACATATTGAAATTTTGAGGGAAAAATTGACGGTTGACTTCCCCGCTTCATCACAATTCGAAAATAGATTAAAAATATTAGAAAAAATGGAGGATTCGGGAACTAATTCTCCTTCAGAATTGTTTTTATATAGATACCAGTTGGTAACCGATACAGATCATTTTTTTAGAAAAATCCGCACGAAGCAATCTCGCAATACTGAATCCGAATTAAACGATATTTTATATCTGTATGCCAATCCTAATAATATGGCTGCTGCTTTGTTTGATCGGGAGCAAAAGGAAATTAACTCGGTTTTGGAATCACATCGAACAATAACATTCCATCAACGAGCTCAGGTCGAAGCCTTTGAGTTATTGAAGGAATTGACCATGAACCCAGCAAGGATTGTGCATATCTCAGTACATGGATCAAGACACGGAGAACTGCTCTTTGTCGATGATTCCAATGATGCTGATGGTGTGACGGCTGATCGGTTGTATCGTATTTTCGAACAACTGAAAACGAAAGATCTGTTGCCTGAATTATTGTTGATTAATGCTTGCCACTCCAAGGGGCATGCGGAAAAACTAGCGGAATTGGTGCCGTTTACTATTGGGATGGAAGGAACGATTCCTGTTTCAGCAGCGGTCAAATTTGCTGAGATCTTTTATTTAAATCGTTTGTCTGGAGCCGATATACGGTTTTCATTTGATGAGGCCGTGCTGGCCATTCAAAAACTAAATATCGCAGATCAACGAGGGATTAAAGTGCATGAAATGCCACATTTCTATAATCAAAAAAACTAAACGACTATGTTTAACTGTGACAACAATGATGAACTCATTCAACTCATTAAGAAAAATGGGTTTAATCCAGTACTTACGCCTAGAGACAACATCGAACCATTGGATTTACTGATAAGGAATGACAAGGGCGTCCTTGCTTGGATCAAGGATCTGTTTCAAGATGAAACACTCAAGCACATTGACTCCGGACTAATGGATCTCTTTGAAGGGGACTCCACACTGGAAATTGAAGAGAGCAAACTGGCTACAGAAATCTCTGGATCCAAGTCCTCTAAAGTAGATTTGGAAGCAAGTGTGGAACTCGCTATGTATTTCCTTAAAGCAAAAGACAATACCGCTTCAGATGATGATCGCAAAGCCGCGCTAAAAGCTGCCTTTCAGACGATGAATAAAGTTAGTTTTTCAATTGACGGCAATACCCTGAAGCGTGGTGTCTCGTGGAGTCAGCTCGATAGTTATCTGAGCAATGCCGAAATCCGTAAAGACTTAGAGACACTCAAGGAAATGGTAGTGAATAATCAGGTTTACATCATCACTCATGTCCTGTCTTCTGATTCCTTCACCTTCAATGGTGAAAACACTGCTACTGGCTCCATCGAAGCAAAAATGCCAGAGATTGCAGCTATGCTGGAAGGTAACTTCAAAGGTGCTGTCAATCTCACCGAATCCTCAGGTGTTAAGTACAAAGGGGAAACCCAAATGGTATTTGGTGTTGAGGCAGTTCTCTTATCCGCTGATGTCCCGGAAATTGGAAAAACCTCCTATCGCATTCGTAGTATAGATGGCCTTAAAGTACGCGGTGACGGGAAATTTGCAGTCGAGGAACAGCTCGAGCTAGATACAAATGACAATTTTTTAGTATTTGAATAAGGGGTTCATTGCTAATCAACACATACGAACGTTCTGATTTTCTGAATTAGGGCGTTTTTTTTTAATGATTACCAAGGCACGTTCAGTTAAAATTAAGGCAAAACAATCATAATAAAATATAAAGTGTTGCTATGCTTATCACAAAAACCAACACTACAAGTCTCATACTTGTTCCACCTTTTTCTACAATTTTTGCTTTAAGCTGTTCTTCCGGATATCCTTCGTTCTCTAGGTTTGAGATATTCAATTGTGCTCTTTTTAGATAAAAGTAATTGCCATAAAAACCAAGCACCAGCCAAAGGGCAAGACCAGAAAGAAGATTGTAAATATCCATAAGATCTGTTGATAGTAATGGTTCAATCAAATAAGTATCTACCACAGCCATTCCAATGTTAATTGACAAGAGGATAAGGAATTCAAAATACATTTTGCGATACAACAGCCTGAAGATGCTTAGGAAAAAAGCGGCAATATTAAAACTAGCAATTTTTCCTTGATTGATTGACTTCCATTTTTCTAAATAATAGTCTTCGTTGTTCCCGATATAAAGTTTTAGCAATTGTTCTTCGCGAGATTCGATTTCTGGAATGTTGCTTTCGCTGTCAAGGATGTCTTGCATTGTTTTTATTTCTAACTAATAGATTCAATTTTCGGAATCTCGTTTGTTTTTCAAGGCGTTTAGGTAAAATATGTCGCACCTTCAGCGCTCAGTATTGTGGGGATTTCTGTTCCCAGGGTTTCACCCTGGGCTATGAGATGCCGTACTTTCAGTACTCAAATTCCCTCGTTGTTGCTAACAAGCACTTACTACTTTGTCGTTTTGCCCTCGTACATCTTAGTAAACACTTCATCTACAGGCTCCCAAAGTTCAATCTTGTTGCCTTCTGGATCCATGATATGAGCAAATTTGCCATAATCAAAGGACTGAATTTCGCCTACGATGTTGACCCCACTCTTTCGGAGTGATTCGATCAATTCCTCAATGCCTTCTACGCGATAATTGATCATATAAGGCTTGTCTGACGGAGCAAAATAGTCTGTATCATCCTTGAAGGGGCTCCATTGTGTGTAGCCAACCTTTTCATTGTCTTTAGCTTGACGCCATTCAAACAAAGAACCGTATTTATCAGTAACAAGGCCTAGATGTTGATCGTACCAGTCTTTTTGTTTGGTCGGGTCCTCACATTTAAAGAAAATACCGCCGATTCCTGTAACTTTTCCCATGGTTAATTTATTTAATTTCTTCTTCTTCTTTTTGTGCCTCATCTAAATCAGACATCGCATCGTTAAGATCCTTGATCAAGGCATCTACGTTGATATCTACTAGCCATTTATCCTTGATTTTTACTAGGGTAATATTTTGCTTTTCACCATTCGGATCACAGCACATCAGGCAATTAGCTTGCTCGTCTTCCACAAAACACTTTACTGAAGTCACGTCAATGGCTTCATCGTTTTCTCCTAGCATTTCCATACTCGTTTCTCTGAAGTCTAGATATCTGGAGGTAGGCTCCGTGCCCAGTTTTGCAGCACCAGTCTTGTCCCCGTTTGTCATGAGCTCTACAAATTTTGTGGTGATGGCTTCAGGTGAGTTTGCGTCTTTCCCACACCCCACCAGGAAAATCAGCACCAAGAAAATCAGAAAACAGTTGCGCATCGATCTATTATTTGAAGCAAGTTACTACTTTTCAATGTTTTTTAAAATAGGCATTGGTTAGGAGCGATTAAACAACAATCCATATTTCCTGATGTGTTCTCTAAACACCGTTTTGAGTGCAGCGTCATCCCTCACAAAAACAGGCGGTTGTCCTAAAGGAGCGGCCACTTTCACAGTTCTCCCGCCTTCAAATGTTTGATCAGTCCATACGTGCACCCATTTCCCCTTAGACAGATCAACAGCCTTCTCCTTTTCGCCCTTCTCGACAACCGGCGACACATACACGTTATTTCCAAAGAAAAATCCATGATACGTGTATTCAGCAAATGCAGGATTCTCAGGCTCTAGCAATAACGGGTGCAAGACCAAAGGCTTTCCAGTCCTTCGATATTCCGCCATCAAACTCAAGCGATACGGCTTCATAGCACTAAACAGTTGAGAGAAATAAGCCACCGCGTCCATCGCCTTGTCATTATTGTACAATTGGACATTAGCATCAGGTATATTGCCCTCATGCGACCGATAAAGCGAAGAAAAGACATTCAGCTCCGACCAACGAATCATCAACTCCTCAGATCGTGTGATATTCAGTGGCCAGCGAACAATCGTAGTGTAACCACCAATATCTGAATGATTGATGGACATGCCTGATACGCCAGCAGTTACCAGTCCTGTCACTGCAGATTTTAGCCCGTCGTGTGTGCCCCAATCAACCATTTGATCACCCAACCAAAAGGCAGTAGTCGTTCTAGGGCTATTTGTAAACCCCGACCGACTGAAAAAGAACAGCTGATCCTCCTTGCCTGCTTCGCGAATGGCTTCCCGGTTGAGTTGTGCCCAGACTTCTGGATATTTATTGTGGTAAACCTGGGATACTCCATCATGCAGCGTGACCTCATAAGGCAAGGCTTCACCAAAGTCTGCCATCCAGCCATCCAAGCCAATATCAATCATATTTTCCTTGATAACGGCCTTGACCCAATCCTGACATTTGGGATTGCTCAGATCAAGAATACCGGAAGAGAAACTGGTATTCTTGATCAACATTGGTTTTCCTTGGGCGTCCGTAACCAGTAAGCCTTTGTCCCATGCTTCTTTAAAAAGGTTGCGCTGATTCGTTTCTCGCTCCTTCACATCGACTAAAAACGGGTTGATATAGCCTAGGATTTTGACACTGTCTTGGCGCAAGGTTTCCTTGAATCGTTCCCAATCATGATAGCGTTCTGTATCTAATTCCCAATTCCACCACAACTGTTTGCCGAAGGAGCTTGTGCGCTGTCCGACCCAGTCCTGAATCCAGACTCCTGAGATTTTTGCACCTGCTTTTTTGAGTTTTTGATACTTCTCCAAAACGACATCAGTACCACCCTGAAACCCAAGGATGATGCCGTCTTGTGTCCAGGAGGGCAATCCTGTCATTCTTCCTGTTCGAGCCGTGTAATCTTCAATGATTTCAAGGTTGCTGTTTGCGCTGTATAAAGTGCCCGTCATATGATTTGACCAACATAGGACTTTAGATTGTTCAGATTGCTTGAAATCGAAAATACTATACTCGTAATTGTCTAGGGACAAGCCGTAATTCTTAGAACTGATAAAGAACGGTACTGTGGCGTAACTGGTATACCAGCTTCCACCAGACTTTGCCATGAGATTCACCAGGCGAGTTACGGGTTGATCGCCCTTGCCAATGCCTTGCTCAGATACGAATACCGGGATGGCTTCCCCCTTAATATTATATTTGGAGAACTGACTGCCAAAACCTGTGATCTGTTCGGCTGTTGTTGCTTTTAGGGTGAGCTGTGCCCTATTTACTGTGGTGCTCTGGATTTTGAATTCGAAGCGGAGCGTTTCAGTGCTCCTAACAGAAAACGCTAGGGAGTACGGAACGCTAGTGTTGCCTTCAGACAAGGTACCTTCAAGCACAAGTGTAGTGTCGTTGTGGGTGATTTTATTGATAGACTGGTTTCTAAAAGTCTGTTTTCTTTTATCTTTAAAGTAGAAGGAGCCTCGGTACTCTTTGACTGTTTCCTGTGCACTGGCTGCTGATAAGAATGCAAAATTCGGGGTATTCTCAAATACAGTTTGACCGTTTTGCTGATTTACTATTTTAAAGTGATTTTTATTATTCAATAGAGAAACCTTCCACTTATTTCCAAGTAGTAAGTTAGTATCTTCAGTTGTAACTATTAGTCGCTGACTATCAATGGTTGGAACCGTTTTTATTGAAGAATTTGAAACAAGAATGGCTAGCGCAATAATACCTATCAAAACAATTCCCAGCAAAATTTTAATCCATTTCACAGTGCAAAACTAACGATTTGAGTGTTGAACCCAAAATTGAACTCTTGCAATATACTTTTAAGATAATTATTCATTGTTCACTATTCATTGTTCATTATTAAATATTTGTATCTTAAGTAGAATATAATTCATTCTAATGAAAAAGAACCACGCAATACTGTTCTTGATTTCCTTTTTACTCCTCAATATATTGGAAGGAAGCACTTTCTCTCCGCTTGACTACTCACCATCAGCATGGTTTGACGGTGCTGATATCAATGGCAATGGGAGTATTCCTACTAATAATGTGGCGATTGACCAGTGGAAAGACAAGTCAGGCAATAGTTATCATGCAGTAGCACCTTCCAATGCACAGCGTCCACTATACAGCAATGGAGGTGGGCTACTATTTGATGGTGCCGATGATTATCTTTCAAGTATAGATCTGGATAATGGTCCTAATGATGAAATGACAGTTGTAGCACTATTTTCAATGGAAACCACCAACTGGCCAGATGGGGATGTGGATGGTAGAGGATGGGTAGTGTCTAAAAACGCTTATTATTCAACACCTTATGGAATTCTTGTTCAAAAGAATAGTAATAGAATTGGCTCCGTCCGGGCAGGAGATTACTTGTGGCACTTTGGAGCGCCGAGTCAAAAAACTATCTTTTCGCAGACTGTTACTGGAAACGAAGTGCTCAATTTAATGAATTCTTATGTCCTGAGGCGAAATACAGGCTCTCTAAGCAATGATTCTCCCCTAGGCCTTGGATCAGGCAATAGTAGCGGTCTAAGGTCGTTTAAAGGCGCTATTTACGAAGTACTCGTCTTTCAGTATGCGCTTGATCGATGTCAGCTTTCTGCCCTAGAAGGTTATCTGGCACACAAGTGGAATGCCACAAACCAACTCCCTATTGATCACAATTTCAAAAATCAGGCATTTGGTATTTGCGACTATCAGTCTTTCTCCATTCCAGAGAACAGCAACAACGGAACAGTCGTCGGTACTGTGCAATGCCTTGAATTTAACAATAGTAACGCAAGCATCACTTTCCAGATTACTGGTAATGAAGCTGCGGCTAATGCTTTCCAAATCAATTCTAGCACAGGACAGATTACAGTAAAAGACGGTGCTCTGCTTGATTTTGAACGATATGGCGCATTTAGTATTGACGTCACGGCCACAAGAAATGGCATCGCTTCTTTCCCTACACCAGTCATGGTACAACTCACTGATGTTAGCGAGCCGGGCAGTCCGCCTGTTCACTCCTTGCTGTGGGGTGTTGCTGGTGAATTGTGGGATCCGCGCGGCCGGTTGCCTGATTTCTCTTATGCGGGCTATCATTCAGGAGAGGCGGCATTGCCCAATCCCACCCCAACGATCAATGTTGTCAACCTAGGTGTTATTCCTAACGACGGACAAGATGATCAGCCACTTATTCAGCAAATCATAAATAACAACAACAATGCAGTCCTCTTTTTTCCTGCTGGTGTATATCAGTTAGGTCGTGCCATTACCATTAATAAAAGCAATATCGTTCTTAAGGGAAGCAGTCAACAAGCTAACGGTACCGTGTTTTATGTGCCCAATAGTGCTACAGTTTTTGAAGGTGGTTACCGAAGTAATTTCTCCTATGGGCATGAAGGTAATATTATTAGCTTTCGCGGAACAACCTCGTCTACAAATTATCCGATTATTGAACCTTGCAAACGAGGTGATAAAACGCTCACCGTTCAAAGCGCACAGCAATACTTTTCGGTTGGTGAGTTAATCGGTGTTCGTTGGACAGATGATAACCTTTATGGTTCTTTTTGGCAACATGTTCATAACAATCAGACCGATAACTGGTCAACGAATAATCCTTGCTCGTGGGGCGGAGCTGATGATACCAAGTACTTTACCATTGAACGGATAGAACGGCATTTGATTACATTGAAGGAACCCTTGCCGCTTGACATTCAACTGAGTTGGGCGCCTAAAGTCTTTAAAACCAATCATATTGAAGAGGTGGGCATTCGAGACATTCGTATTGAGTTTAACTCCCCGACTGCTGCTCCACACTTATCAGAGCCTGGGTTTAACGGTATTGGGTTTTTCCATGTAAAAAACGGTTGGGTAAACAATGTGACCATCGTTAATAGTGATAATGGGATGCAGATAGGCAAGGGAACCGTTTATTCAACAGTAAAAAACATCACGATTACTGGAAGGGAAGGACATCATGCTATTTACATCTCTGATAGTGAATACAATCTATTGGAAGATGCAACAATTACAGTAAATTCAACGCCTTCCTGGTTGCATGGTGTCAGTCTGGATCATGGTGGTCACGGCAATGTCGTTTCCAGAACTTCAGGAAATGCAGTGATCAGGATGGACTTTCACAAAGACAGTCCCTTTGAAAACTTGATAACGAATACACAAACGAATTGGAATCATGATAGCAGTGGCGACCTTTGCGCCGGCCCCAATGCCGCTGCGAGGAACACTTGGTGGAACAATGCAGGAATATCGTATGAGCCACATGATGGCTATGGCAAGGAGTTTGGCCACATTCAGTCAAATGTCATTGGTAATCTCGGGATGAATGTGTTGTACACAAAAGACCGGGAGTGGTATGAACACAAACCCAACGTTTCTCCTTCAAATCTCTATGAAGGGCAACTCAATTATCGCTTGACGAAAGTTCCTTTATGGGTGTTTTCGCAACCCGCTTTTGAAGGAGACAGAAGAAATTACTTAGAACGTGATCCCGCTCGCTGGGAAGTTACAACAGACAACACTGGCAACCGCATCTATCAATTAACAACCACCTACATTCCCAATTTAACAGATTTTAAACTAGGCGAATATGCAATTTTAAATGCCGTTGGGGCGGAATGCATTGAAGCTGATATTCAATCGTTTGAGGACATGAATTCCAACAATAGTGGAGACATTGCCTTGGTATTAAATTACATTGATGATTTAAATTATGATTATGCCTTGATTACCAATGATCCTAACAACAATGGTATTCACCGATTGCAAAATGGAGTCAAACAAATGGTCGCAACCGCCAATGTTTCTGTGGTGCTGGACAACGCTAAACATAAAATGGCCTTTCGTTATGATAATGGGATGTACGAGCAGCTGTTTGATGGTACCGTGATTTGCTCTTTTGCTATAGGAAATATCAATCCACTTGGCAAGCCAGGCCTAGGAACTATCAATGATCGCTCTGCATTTGACAATGTTACGCTTCAATGTAATCCTGACGTGGAACTGGACATTAGCTTATGGCTTGAAGGTGCTTATGATACCAATACTGGCAAAATGACTGATCGCCTGCTTCAAATGGGACTATTGCCTTCCCTTCATCCATACACAAGTCCTCCTTGGAACTATCCAGGAACAGAAGGTCAGGGATGGGGCATTGGTGATTATCCTTCAAACGCAGTGGATTGGGTAAAGGTGTCCTTCCGTACTGGGCTCACAAAGAATATGGAAGTAGCGGCCACCGTTGCAGTGCTACTAGAAGACGGAACGCTGTTTTTTCCTAGGGAGCGGGTTCTCAATGCTAGTATGGGTAATTCCTTTTATATTGTTGTGGAGCACCGTAATCACATTGGTGCAATGTCTAGCATTCCTGTTGATATTGTTAACAATGGGGTTACTTATGACTTTAGAGCGACAAACAGTTACCTGTTGGGATTTGGGCAGAAGGAACTTAGTCCTGGTGTCTGGGCGCTTTACGGAGGAGACGGCGATCAGCAATCATTGGCGACTGGTTTTGACATTAACGGTCAGGACAATACGCTATGGAATCCCAACAATGGCCTTTTTAACCAGTATCTTGAATGGGATTACAATCTGGATGGGGATATCAATGGTGCTGATAAAATATTATGGAATGGAAATAATGGGATATTTTCAACATTAGAGCGATAATTAAAGTAATTTTTTATTAAAATGGAATTATATCACTTTAACCTATTAGGTATAAGTAGTGCTTTCAGCAGTCACATTAGTCAAAATGGTGTAAATTTTATACCGTAAATGTTAATATTAACCTAATTTATTACAATAAAATTGCCTTTCTTCAAGTTTTACCGTATAACACTAGTTATACAATAAAATTCATTTTCAAATACCTAAAAAGACATTATGAAACAGTTAATTGTTTTATTCCTCCTGCTTTCTGCTACTCCCTTCTTTGCTCAATCCCTTGAAGATCAAAGCGCCGTTATACAACTACACGGTACTGCAGAAGTCTATCAAAAATCAGAATTCACACAACCGGAATTCTTTAGTTTCAAACAGGACTACATCCTGCCTGTCGAAAAACTAAGTAGTTGGGTAGGACAAAATATGCGTTTGGGCAAAGGCGTTTCGTTAAAACTTAATCGCACTGATACAGACAAAATAGGGATGATTCATCATCGTTATTCTCAGTATTATCATAATATTCCTGTAAGAGCGGGCGTATTTCATTTCCATGAAAAAAACGGTGCAATCGTTTCTGCAAATGGGAAAATATTTAAACTAGACATCGATTTTCAACCTTGTGTCGCTGCTAAAACAGCACAGAAAACAGCTGAACGACATATTGATGCCCAAAAGTATAAAGTAGATGGTAAAATCATTGACAGAGCGCCCTCCTTTGATGCATCACAGCTCAATGCACCTCGTCTGATTGTCATAAGCGAAAACTTAAATTACAAGAATCCAGTATTCAGGCTAGCTTGGGAACAAGTCATATACGGTGTCTCGCCCTTAAGCCACGACAAAATCTATATTGATGCCATCACTGGCAAAATCATTGCAAAAGAAAATCGAATCTGTACAATTGATGCTCATGGAACTGCCGTTACGAAATACAATGGTACTGAAACAATTACTACCGACTCAATTGGGCCCAATCAGTTTCGATTATATGAATCCGGAAGGGGTGGCGGTATCCACACCTTAAATTTTCAGCAAGGAATAAGTGGTGGCGTAGACTTTACCGATACAGATAATTTTTGGGACAATGTGAACCCGCAGCAAGACGAAATTGCTGGAGACGCTCACTATGGCACTGAGGTGACGTACGATTATTATTTCTTGGAACATGCTAGAAATAGCTATGATGGCAACGGTGCACAATTGATTTCTAATGTACATTATGATTCCAACTATGCTAATGCATTTTGGGATGGTTCTACAATGACTTATGGAGATGGTTCCCCTTCTTCAATCCTTGACCTTCCACTAACTACAATGGATGTTTGTGGTCATGAAATTACACATGGTGTAACAGAATTTACAGCAAATCTGATCTATAGTGGAGAATCTGGTGGTTTAAATGAATCGTTTAGTGACATTTTCGGAAATGCAATAGAATATTACGCAGACTCTACTATCGCTAGATGGCGAATGGGAGAGCAATGTACTAGCACTGGTTTGGGGATTCGAAATATGGAAGATCCGAATGAGTTTGATAACCCTGATACTTATCAAGGTAATTTTTGGGGTGGTGGTGTGCATAACGATAGTGGTGTACAAAATTATTGGTTTTATCTTCTTGTCCAAGGAGGATCTGGAACTAATGATCTCGGTAGTGTTTACAATGTCAATGGTATTGGTTGGGAAAAGGCAGAACAAATTGCTTATCGCAACTTATCAGTCTACTTAACTCCCTCTTCAGATTATCCTGAGGCTCGATTTTATGCAATTAAAGCTGCAGAAGACTTGTTTGGAGGCTGTAGTCAAGAAGTGATTGAGGTGACTAATGCCTGGCACGCAGTAGGTGTAGGGACTCAGTTTAATCCTGTTTTGACTGCAAACTTTACTGCTACAAAGCAAACAATTTGTGATCTGCCTGGCTCAACAACTTTTAGCGCAACAGGCAATGGTATTAGCTCCCATTTCTGGGATTTTGGGGATGGCGCTACCAGTACACTTGCCAGTCCAACGCATCAATATACTCAGTTAGGATCATATTCAGTTTCTCTAACGGTTATTGGCTGTAATGGAGCAATGGATTCTCTTACCAAAGTCAATTTTATTACGGTTGATCCTATGTCTACGGCTTGTGATACCATACAATTGATTCCATCAGGTATTGACAGCAGTGCTCAATGTAGTGGGGTTTTGGTTGATCCGGGTGGGGCAAACGCCGACTATCCAGACAATGCTGATGTTACATTTGTTATCAATCCACCAGGGCAGAGTAACTTCAGTTTAACTTTTATTGAATTCGAGTTGGAATCTGGATTTGATAACTTATCCGTTTATGATGGCCCTGACAAGAATAGTCCGTTGCTTGGAACATTTTCTGGCAGTACTATTCCTCCAGTTCTTGCTTCAACTACAGGAAGCTTAACGGTTCACTTCACAAGCGATGGCTCGGTTACTTACTCTGGGTTTGTTTTGAATTGGCAAAATTTAGGAGGGAACTTACAACCAACCGCATCTTATTCCGTTCCTGTGCCAACTCCACATAATTGGCCTATTTTGTTTGATAACCAGTCTCAAAACAGTGGAAGTTTTTTATGGGCCTTTGGCGATGGGTCATCAAGTACGGTTGAAAACCCTACTCATCTTTATATGGTTTCCGGTGCCACTTATGCAACAAGTCTGATTGCCTCAAATTGTTTGGCCGCTGACACCACATCTCAGATCATCACTATTGACGCACCTTCAATAGTAAGTATTGATCCAGACACCATCTGTATTACGTTAAATCAAGGTGATACTTCCTTAGTACCCGTAACGATTACAAATACTGGGAATGGTGTTGCCTTCCATAGTACGAGCATCAACACTGGAAATGATATTATTCTAGATAATAAAGTCACTTATGTAACCACAGGTGCTTTAACAACGCATACTTTTAATAATATTCCCTATAATACAGATTCTGTTTTTGTAAGCGTAATTATGAATGGAGATTATGATGGTGTTAATGAATTTGCTGAATTGATTATAGATGGCTCAAACTTGGGCCAAATGGTTGATAATGACCCACCGAATGGCACTGATGCTGTAATCAATTATACCCTTTCAGGAGCAAGTCTTGCCAATTATTTAAGTGATGAAACATTGGCTATTGAAATTCAAAATAATAATTCTGTTAATACAAATATAGGAGGAGATGACACACATGAAGTAATTGTTCGATATAGTACTCTTGGATGGATAGATGTAAATGTAATAAACAGTTCTACTGCAGCAAATTCTCAAAACATTGTCAATATTTTGTTTGATGCAAGGACTGTTTTAGGAGGTGCAACTTATGTAACGGATGTGCCAATTGCCACTAATGATGTAAACAATCCTACAGAAAATATTCATTGTAAATTAACTGTTATAGCCAATTCTGTCGCACTTTTCAATTCTCCTAATACAACTCCTTGCGATGGAATGGTTCTATTTAATGATAATTCTCTCAATGCACCTTCTTCTTGGTTATGGAATTTTGGGGATGGAAATACTTCTACCAGTCAAAATCCAATGCATACTTACCAGAATCCAGGAATGTATGATGTGACATTAATTGTTTGTAATAATACTGATTGTGACACGTTAATACAAGTTGACTTTATCAATTACGATCCTAATGCATCTGCTTGCTTACAACATAATTCACAATACAACTCAACTGTAACTCTTGATGGTTGCGCAGGAACGCTATATGACCATGGCGGACCCAATGGAGATTATTTGGATACAGCAAAAGACACTATTCATCTTATTCCAATTGGTGCGACTTCAGTTTCCTTAACATTTGTCAGTTTTGATTTGGAAAGTACTTATGACTATGTTTATGTTTATGATGGACCTACAGCTAGTAGCCCACTTTTGGGTGCATATACAGGAACGACATTACCTCCAGTACTTACAGGAACGACAGGTGCTCTTACAATTGTCATGGAAACAGACAATTCGGTTACAAGGGCTGGCTTTGAAGCCACTTGGCAATGTGTTGCACCAATGACTCCGCCAACGGCAGGGTTTACTCATATCTATCCAGATTATTGTGAGGGTATTGTTAAGTTTAGTGACCAATCTGTCAATGCTACAGCTTGGGATTGGGATTTTGATGATGGAGCAACATCTACACTACAGCACCCAACTCATAAATATGCGCTGCCGGGTACTTACAATGTAAGACTTATCGCAAGCAATATACATGGGTCAGACACCCTACAGCAAATCGTTAATGCAGATCCATTCATCGCTACTGCTATAATTCCTGATACGATGTACGTTAATGTTGCAGCGTTACTAGACAACACCTCACCAGGAGCTGTCTCTTCCGCTTGGGATTTTGGAGATGGAAATGTCTCAACACTTGAAGATCCGCAAGTGACTTATGCGAGTGTTGGTGTGTACACTGTTTTACTGGAAACGACTCATAGTAATGGCTGTATAGATGTAGTGACGCACACTGTCACGGTCTTGCCAATTTCTTCTGTAGGTGATCCAGATGAAGAACAGATATCAGTACAACTGTTTCCAGTGCCTTCCGATGGTCCAGTGCAATTAGTGATCAACCATCCTACTGCTGAGGACCTATCTATTCGAGCGTACAATAGTCTGGGACAACTCATTTTCAAATGGAGTGATCAATCAGATGGCGACTTTAGCAAGGAACTCAATTTTGAACATCTAACATCTGGAATCTACTTGTTACAAATTCATGTAGGCGATCAGTTAGTTAGCAAACGAGTCGTGATCCAGCACTAACATATAAGGGATTAGGAATTGGGTGTTGGGTTTTGGTGACGCTCAATACCCAATGCTGATAAGGGGATTAGCTATTGGGGGTTTGGACTTGGTACCAGCCAATACCCAACAGCAAACCCCTAATTTATTAGCTTAAGATCTCTGCAACGCGGTCCATCTCTTCTAAAGTATTAAAATAGTGGGGAGAAAACCGTATTGCCCAGTCCAGTCCCTTCTTGTCAAAATCAATCAAGGCACTTCCTCTTCGGCTTACTGAGTAATAGACGTCATGTTTGTCTAATAACTCAGTCATTGCGGCCTGATTCATTCCTTCTTTAACAAAGGTGATGATATTCGATCGATATGATCCCATGTCAAGTTGCCTTATGCCTGGTATTGTAGACAGGTTGGCTGTTAAGCGTTCACGGAGTTGACTGTTGTAATCGCGGATGTTGTCTAGTCCAACCTCATTAGCATATGCCATTGCCGCTTTAAGTCCAAGGAGAAAGGCAACTGGTGTTTCGAAAAGACCAAACCGACTGGCGTCGCTTCTTAGACGAATAGCGTTGGGTGCTGTCCAGTCTGCACTTGATGCGTCCAACGTCAATGGTGCGAAGTCTTTTTCTAGTATGGTATCTGCGACAAACAACAAGCCCGTTCCTCTAGGACCGCGCATAAATTTCCGCCCGTTAACACTAAGAAAGTCACATTGGATTTCCTGGACATCAACAGGCATTTGACCAAAGGATTGACAGGCATCTACTAGGTATAAAATGTTATGTTTTTTACAGATTTTCCCAGCAGAAACAACGTCTTGTACCAAACCAGAGTTGGTCGGAATATGCGTAAGCGCAACGAGTCTAGGCGGATTTGATTTGATGAGCGCTTCCAAATGACTGAGGTCCAGGTCACCATTATCTAGACTATTGATACGTATTGTTTCTACTCCAAATCGCTTTTCCAGCCAAATGTATTGCAAAAAGTTTGAGATATAATCATTATTAGATGTCAGAATCACATCTTCCTTTTCAAATGGAATAGAAGACAACGCCAATCCGAAAGCACCAGTAGCGCTAGGTGCAAAAATGACGTTACGTGCTTGGGTATTTAGTAGTTTTGCGCCTTCCGTTCTGAATCCATAGATCTGTTCCCTTCGCAAATCTGCTAGCTTATAACCGCCTATTTTTGATTCCGCATCAAGATACTCAGTTACCGTTTTAGACACAATAGAAGGGACGAGGCTTGCCCCAGCACTATCGAAAAACAACTTGTCTTTGCAAGCTGGGGTGTCATTTCGAATTTGGTCAATATTAATCATGGTGCTATATTGTTGTAAGCAAATTGGACTACCAGGTTGAATCCATTTAAAGAAAAGCCAATGCTAGTTTAATGTTCGCATAATCCAATTTTCCGTTTAAATGTGTAAATATTGCCTTCATGCTAATGCTTCCGTCCTCTTTCACCGCTTCTGGATCATTGGCAGCAAGATGGTTTTTAGCTGTCTTAACGGTTGACAATAAATCGTCAGAAGGTTTGAATCGCGAAATGTCTGTTTCTGGTAAATCCTCCTTTATTTTTAGCAGATGTCCGATCACCGTTCCTTCTGTCAATCCTCTCTTTGTAGCAATTTCGTTGAGCGTAAGGCCTTCTTGGATATAGCCACCAGTAATCGCGTAGGTTGATTCTTTCTTCTTTTTCTTTTTTTCTTCCGTCTTGATTTTGTGCCGCTTGAGTTCTTCCTCATCAGAAATCCCTCCACATGCTTGAATAAAGTCCTTGGCTAATTGCTCAACAGGCCTAGATTGGATATCTTCTTCCGCCTTCTGAGATAATTCTTTGAAGCGGCGGTCTGCTTTGGACGCCAAGGGGTCTACTTCCAAAGCCCTAGGATTAAATGACTTCAATCGTAAGCCTTCAAGGCTCTTCAATCGAGACAATGCGACATAGCCTTGACCACGTTCGAAGGTTCTTCCAAGGTCGATTTCAGCAGCGTCCAGTGTCATTCCTTGGCTTTTGTGAACCGTAATTGCCCACGCCAATCTAAGCGGTAATTGAAAAAAGGAGGCAATTGGACTGCCTTTCTCGTCATCAACAGACCATTGTTGTTCTTCCACCTCGATGATTCGACCGTCTGTGGTTCTCACGGACGGTACGTTTTCGCTTTCGCTGAATGCTATCACTTCACCTAAGGTGCCATTCACAAACCCCAGTTCGTAGTTGTTTTTTACGAACATCACTTTTGCTCCAACCTTCAGTCTCAATTTTTCTGGTGCGTTGGCTGATTTCTTGAGTGTTTCTGCTAGTTTCGGATTGCCTTTTGTATGTCCGGTAAAAGAAACGCTCGGGGTGTTGATCTTCAATAGATATTGCTCATTGATCCGGTCTACATCTTCATTATGGGTGAAAAGTTGTGGTGGATCTTCTTTCAACAGTTTGTTATCGCTTGTCCCTTTCAACAGATTTACGGATTTTTGAGACACTGCGCCACTCCTAATCTCATTCAATACTTCTGTCAACGCATTTTCTGATTGGCGGTGTTGCTCGGTAAGATAACAGACAGCAAGTTCCGCTTCCAGCCAAGCCGCAGACATAAACGCAAACTTGTCACGATTGGTTTCCCCTTGATTGCCGATAGGTGGCAGCTGGAAAAAATCACCAGAAAAGACAACTTGGACACCACCAAACCCTACAATTTCTTCCTTGAAGTACTTGAGAACCGTATTGACCATATTCAGCTGGTTTTTGTGCAGCATAGAAATTTCGTCAATAATCAACACCTTCACCTTTTCCATGTTCTTAGTGAGGTATTTCTTAGTCTTAAGGTTTCGGATATCTGAGGTTTTCAATTCATTTTTGACACCGATTCCTGACCAGGCATGAATGGTCATCCCACTCATGTGTGTGGCTGCGATACCTGTTGATGCCGTTACAGCTACGGGAACTTTGCGTTCTCTTAAGTATTTGATATACTGATTGAGTACATAGGTTTTTCCTGCGCCAGCCGAACCGGTTAGAAACACATTTCTTCCGGATTTTAAGATGTCTAATGCGGTTTTTTGTTTCATTGCTATTATTCTTCTTTAAGCTGAACGGCTGTGCCATATGCCAGAATTTCTGAACACCCTTGCATTACTGCGGCTGTCTGAAAACGGACGTTCACAATACCGTTGGCTCCCATTTCTCGAGCGTCTTCTATCATTCTATTGATTGCTTCTTCCCTAGAATCTGCCAAGAGCCTAGTATACTCTACAATCTCTCCACCAACGATGTTTTTTAGTCCTGCCATAAAATCTCGTCCAATGTTTCTTGCCCGTACAGTGCTTCCTCTAGCAATTCCAATGTTTTCAATGATTTTAAAGCCCGTAATATCTGGTGTTGTCGATAATTGCATAGTCTAAAATTTAAAGTTAAAATTATTCTGCGAAAGCTATTGTAGCAATACTAATCTTTGTTTCTGGAATTTCCAAAATTTTTAGACTACAAGCTTCAATTGTTGCTCCAGTTGTCAATACATCATCGACGAGCAGAACATGTTTTCCCTGAATTGCATTGGCATCAACCACCTTAAAACTATTTTCAATTACTTTAAATCGATCCATTCTTGATTTAGAGGTTTGTGAGCTGCCACTCTTAACCCGTTTTAAGGCACTTTTTACTGGTATATCCATTGCCTTTCCAATCCCTTTAGCAAACTGCATGCTTTGGTTATAACCCCTCGACCGTTGTTTCTTCAAATGCAATGGAACAGGAACGATGACATCAACAGCATTAAATCGTTCGTTACCAAGGAGTTGTTTTCCATACCGTTCTCCTAGTCTACTCCCAATTTGAGGTTTATCTTTATACTTTAACTGATGTATGAGTTTTCTAACACTTCCACCTTTCGAAAAATAAAAGTAGGCGCCTGTGGCCATTACTGAAACTCTGCCCCAGAGTCTGTCAGTCATTGGGTTTTCTTCCAATTTATGAAATCCTGTTTTAGGCAATAAGAACTGGCAAGGCACACAAATTACATCTTCGTGTTCCTTAAGATTATGGTTGCATGCAAGACAGAGATTAGGGTAAAATAAGTCCAGTATGGCTCTCCCGATTTTCCTAATATTCTTTTTCAAATGCATCTTTATATCTTTTTGCAAAATCTATCATAGAAATTCGATCGGTTAATTCGTAGGTGTAAGCTGTATTATCGCCTATTTTCTTTTGATAATACACCAGTCCGATTCCCTTTGCGTATAGTTCTTTGGTTGTGGTTTCCAATGTCTGAACACCATCGTTTTTCTTTTCTACTTCAATGTTTTCGACCATCACGAACTCAGCACAGTCTACTTCTTTCCCTTGATACGAACAAGGCGTAAACTGTTTAAAAACTCGTCCTCTATTCAACTCATTGGTGTATTGGGTTTCAATGGGGTCGGACCAACTGATTTTAAAGCGCTCTATGGTCTTGGTGTTGGGTTTTCCAAATGGGTAAATCTGATTTTTGATCAACTTTAAGTCTGCAGTTTTCATCCGTCCTGTAGAGTCGTAACTAATCAGTCGATACTCTCTGGCCAGGGTGCGGGCTGCTGTGATCTCTTCTAGTGTAAACTGTTCTACAGCACCTGAAGCATTGTAGTACTGTCCTGACAAAAACTGATTGCCGTTTTCTGTATGGGACTTGTAAAACCAAGAATGCGGTGGCTGTTCACTGTCGCCTGCTGCACTGTATTCGTAGACAAGTCCTTCTTGAAGGGAATTCACAGGAAAATAATAATCCTTTAAATTCGGCCCTGACTGACATGAAGACATTACCATTGTAAGTATTCCTAGAATTAGTTTAAAATGAGCATTCATAGTTTATGTTTTCAGGCGGTATGTTTTAGAGTTAAACAACCTTTCATTTATATAGAGACATTTTTCGAAAAATTCCACACGTGTTTAAATATTATTCTTCAAAAATTAGTAATAATCTATTGGTAATCAGTCAGAAAAAAGTTTAAATATATTTATTTAGTAATTGTCCAATTGGAGTAACCAAACAGTGTTTTCCCATTAAAAATATTATTCTCCAGAAAACTCAAGACGCGATCCTTCCTGGTTTCGTGCTTGAATAGTTCGCGTTGAAGGTTGTTCTTTTTCCCTTGGTTCAATTGTTCTTTCCAGTCTATTCTGGCCATCCATTGCTGCAATACTTTTGGGTGTGTCCCTTTAAATTCAGGTAACAGCCCCAAGGCGCCATAGTCAAACGGAATGCCTGTCTTCTTAAAGGTTTCGTTTTTAGAATGCTCGCCCCAGTAAATCTCTTCTTGCTCTTTTTTCTTGGATTGCATGATTGCTGGAGGTCGTACCCAACCGTAATGATATATAAACGCGTTTGCAGGCTTGACTTGCAACTTATCTGTGCCTCCAATTCGAAAAGACTGTGCATCCTTAATCGATTGTACACCAATTCCGTTGCGAACGATCCTAATTTCCTTCCGATACCAGCCATGAGACCTCAGCACATGGCTATAGTCTCCCCAGAAGTGATTATAGTCAAACAACAGGCCTTGGACCGACTTGTTGTGCAGATTGTCCTTACAGGCCTTTAGAATGGCGCTGTGGTCTTGTTCGTGTGCCAGTTCATCTGCTTGGATATAGAAACACCAGTCGCCCGTACACTGTTCTAACGCGAAGTTGGTCTCTTCTTTGAAAACGGTCCCTGCTGTGAATTTTTCCTGGTCCCAGATACGATCGAATATCTTAATTTTCGGGGAGTCGATTGAAGCAATGATTTCGCGGGTCTTATCGTCCTTGTCGCCTTCTCCTAAAGCCACAATAAACTCATCGACTAGTGGTAAAACGGAGCAGATAGACTCCTTGATAGGAAAGTAGTATTTATCAGCATTTCGGACGAAAGTAAACCCACTGATTTTCATAAGCCAGAAAGCTGTTTATTGGTATCTACTACCGGAGTCGTGTCCTTAGGCATAATTGCATCATAAATAGCATTGTGAATATTCAGTCGGATGTCTTCCTTGTTCAGTTTCCAGTTATTAGATGTAGGATATGTTCTGTTTGAAACAAAAATAAAAATCAAGTCATGTTCCGGGTCTGCCCAAGCCCCAATGCCAGTAAAACCAGTGTGACCAAAGGTGCCATCAGAGGATTCGATAGCAATATTAGGGTCAACTGAGGTTTTTAGTTCCTTCATATCAAAGCCAATTCCCCTTCTGTACGTTTTGCTGTAACGTGTGGTAAATTCTTTGATGGTTTCTGGTTTCAAAAATCGCTTTCCTCCGTACTCTCCCTCATTGATAAACATTTGCATCAAGATTGCCAGATCATTTGCATTGCCAAACAGGCCTGCATGACCAGCAATGCCACCCATCATGGCTGCTCCCATATCATGTACATGTCCTGTGATTATCTGATGTCTAAAATACACATCTCTCTCAGACGGTACGATTCGTGATTTCGGGAATTTAGTAAGGGGCAAATAAGTCAAGGTCTGCAATCCTAATGGCTTATAAAACTCTTCTTGAACGTACTTCTCAATGGGTTTGCCTCCTTTGATCTCGACTACTTTCTTTAGCATGTAAAAACCAAGATCAGAATACCGATAGTTTTTGTTTTTCCTTAAATCTGAGCGCAAAATTCTATTCCAAATGGTATCTCTATATCCTGCATCAATATAAAGGTTATCAGACACTTGTACTGAAAACGGGTCTTTCTTCACAGTACTGTAAACGGACTTCTTGGGGCGTTTGTACTTTTTAGTAATCGTTTCTTCATAGAAAGGAATCCAGGCTTTCATTCCGGATTGGTGTGCCATGATTGACTTAATAGGCATCTTTGCCTTGTTTGTTCCTTTTGCCTTAGAAAAATAAGCCGCTATACTTTTATTGATATCAATCTTGCCTTCTTCCTTGAGTTTCATTATAGACAAGGTCGTTGCCGCAATTTTTGTAATGGAAGCAAAGTCATAGATGTCTGAGTGTTTAACTTTGGTTTTGGGCAAATAGGTGTGATATCCAAACACCTTTTGATACACTACATTTCGGTCCTTCACTACAATAATCTGAGCCCCTGGTGTCGCCTTGATTTTGAGTGCTTTTTTAATGATTCTATCTACTTCTGTCAATTTGATAGGATCCATCCGAGCTAATAATGGTGGTGTATACATTAAACGCTTGAGATTGGCTGTAGCAACACCATCTCCAAATTTACTTTTAGGAGATGCGGACACTGGTAGTATACCATTTGTCCCAATTGCACCAAACAGAGCTTGAGCAGCTTTTCGCTGACTGGTTTTATCATCATTATAACTGACAAGCACATGTTCTACATCATCAAAATATCGAAGCGCATAAGGTGTTCCCATTACGACTAGGACAACAGTTGTTTCCTTGCTCAATTGATTAATAAAGTCTCTGGCATTTTTTGTAATCCCGTAGCCAGCTGAGGCTTTATTGTTCATGTCATGCAAACTGACAAAGACTACTTTATGCTTCTTTAGTATCTTGATGTTTCCGGCTACATTAGGTATCGTTTTTCCGAAGTTTACTAGTTTGATTGAAGCATATTTTTCCAAATGACTTTGAATGACCGGCTTCCCTTTTGCTCCGATAGAAACTGCGGCAAAGTCAAGCGTATCCAGCCTGTAAAACGGAAGGAGACCATTCTTATTTCGAACTACGGTCATCGCTTTTTCGATGAGTTGGTCATTTAGGATTTTTGCTTCTATTGTGTTTAGGTCTTCAATCAGACTATCCACTTTTATTGGAGCAATTGTGTCCAGACCAAGGCGGTGTTTTGCTCTTAGTATCTTTTTTACCTTTCGGTTAATGTTTTCCATTTCCAATTCGCCTGAGTCAAGTGCTTTCTGGATGGCTGTGATGGCGTTGGGCACGCTTACTGGCAATATCAGTACGTCATTGCCTGCTTTGAGTGCTTCGACTTCAGCACGCCCATCCGTATAGAACTTGGAAACACCTTTCATGCCCAGTCCATCTGTGAAGATCAGTCCATGGTAGCCAAATTTCTTTTGTAGTAATCCCGTCACAATCCCTGGAGAAAGAGATGATGGTCTGTTCTTCACCAAATCCAATACAGGAATCGATAAATGTCCCATCATCATACTTTGAATGCCATTTTGTGCTAGCATCTTAAACGGGTAAAACTCAATACTGTCTAAGCGTTGATAGCTATGCTTGATTACAGGTAAGTCATAGTGCGAATCGACATTGGTATCTCCGTGACCAGGAAAGTGCTTGGCGCATGCCATCACGCCATGATCCTGCATGCCGCGTGCATACATATAACTCTTAGCGGTAACATTGTAGCGATCTTCCCCAAATGACCGGGTATTGATCACTGGGTTATCAGGGTTATTGTTGATGTCTACTACTGGTGCAAAATTGATGTGAACGCCTAATCTGCGACATTGTCGGGCGACCTCCTTGCCCATATCGTAGATCAGTTTATTGTTTTTGATGGCGCCTAGGGTCAATTGTTTCGGAAAGCTTATGGTGTGGTCCTTCAGTCTCATGCCTAGCCCCCACTCCGCATCCATAGCAATCATGAGTGGTAGTTTTGCAGAATCCTGTAGGGTGTTGGTCAGTTTAGCCTGTACAGTGGGCTCGCCTTGAAAGAAGATGACGCCACCGATATGGTGATTCTCAATATGGTTGAGTAGTTCTTTTTCGTGAGCTGCGCCCTTATTAGAATAACCACGGACCATCATGAGTTGGCCTATTTTTTCCTCAAGGCTCATGGAGCGATAAAGGGAGTCCACCCAAATCTGTTGAAGGGCATTACTCACATTGTCATTTTCCCGGAGTGCGTTTGTTGGGTCTTTTTGAAATGGAACATTAAAAACTGTAATGATAGCAAGCACAATAGCCGGAACCCTCCAGCTTTTTGGAAACTTATCAAGTATTGTAAACAATTTATTCATCAATAAAATTTGCTATCAAATAGGTTGTTCTTCAGATCATCTGCCAAGGCTTGGATCCATCGAAATGGCTTTTTGTCTTAACTCTTGTGCTTTTGCGTTATTCCCTTTCTGTCCATAGAATGCTCCTAAGTTAAAGTAAAGGTTGGCATTATCTGGTTGTTTTGTAATTAAATCATTAAAAAGAGTAATCGCTTCATCCAATCTGCCAGAAGATGCGTAACAAAGCCCCATCAAGCGATAAACTTCTTGGCTTTTGGGATCAAGTTCTTGTGCTTTTTTCAAATAAACGAGTGCCTCATTGAAGTTTTGCATTCTTTCACCATAAAATTTTCCCCAGTCCAGATAGGTTGCTGCCGTTTGTTGCTTAACGAGTGCAGGGTCTTTTGCAAATGGTTTTAGTTTTTCAAAGGTAGCGATTGAATTTTGGAAGTAGGTAATTGCGGTGGCGTATTGTCCTTGGTTGTTGGTGCTTCCTATGTAGTTTGCAGCATCTTTGTAGGTGATAGCAAGATTATTTAGGGCTTCAGTAGAATTGGTTTTATATTTTAATGAATTATTATAGTTTTCAAATGCTTTCGGGAAGTTTTTTAGATAGTTGTTTGCATTCCCTAGCTGTAGGTAAGCATTGGCATACGTTGGATGCAGTCTTGCGGCTTCATTTAAGTGGACAATGGCTTCTGAGACTTTGGCTTGAAATTGCTGGTTGATTGCTGCCTCCTTTTGTTTTTTCTGATTGGGGTCCGCAATGATAGCAATGTCTTTCAAGGCTTCATTTTTTTCCTTAAGGGAAACTGCTATAATCTCTCCTCCAACTGCATTTCTTAGCTTGGCGCTGTTTTTAGAAGTCTTGATATCTGTAGTAAATAAAGTATAATTACTTTCCCACGCAAAATTCCTGTGGATGGTCTTTGCTGAAAACAATACTATAACTACGCCTAATATTGCAATTGGAATGTTTAGATCCTTGATGCTGAGTTCTTCTTTTTTGCTTAGGAATTTCCCCAGTTTGTATAAAAGGAGCGCGGCAACAAAGCAAAAGCCAACAGAAGGCATGTACATAAACCGCTCAGACATATTCGTACCAATAGAAACTACCACATTCGAAACAATAGAAAGCGTAGCGAGGAAGAAGAGTATGCCGTATGCGATTTTATCCCGCTTCAGAATCCGTGTAATCGCGTAAACCGTCATTCCAGTATAAGCCGCCAGAGACAATAACACGCGCCAGTCACCCCAAGACATTTTGGAGATGTGAAACGGATAATAGTCATGAGTCAATGTGATCGGAGCTATCAGTAATTGTATATACTTACCAAGGGTAAACATTATCGTTGCTAGTTTTTCGCTTGCGCTCATACCGAAAAACGCGTTGTTCATGATTTCCCTGGACTCTGTACCCATGTCAAGACTACCAAGAATTATGTATCTGATAAACATAAACACTAAAAATGCAATAAACGATGAAGCCAAAAGCCTTATGATGTCACTGCTTTTAGCCTTCGTGAAAAAATAGAGTGTTAACGGGATAACTGCTAAAAAAGTGATGGTGTTCTCCTTGGCTAAAAGTCCCAGAAAGAAGATGCCACCAGCAATGTAGGAAAGTGTATAGTTCTTTTCGTGCCACGCCCTCAAAATAAGATAGGTCGCTCCCAAACTAGCCAACAAGGCAAGGATTTCGTCTCTTCCCTTAATATTGGCAACGGCTTCTGTGTGAATTGGATGGGCAATAAACAATAAGGCGGTCGCAAGTGCCACAAACCAAGGAAATAATCGCTGTTCTTCTCGTGGGTTCAGCATTTTCATGACAAGAAGATAGATTAGGATGCCTGTCAACCCGTAGAGTAGCATATTCATAAAATGCCCCATGAAAGTCGCTTTCCCAAAAATCTGATACCCGACAGCAAACATGACTAAAGAAAGTGGGCGATACCGACCACCAGCTACTAAATCCTTTTGTTGACCGAAAAACCCGTGAAACGTGTCCTTTGAAAGGATATCGCCAATTCCAGCTACTCCTTTTTTAGTAAAATCGTTCTCATAAATCACAATGGCATCGTCTTGGGTGAAGCCATGTCCCAATGTATTGGCGTACAAGACACAAGCCAAAACAAATATGGCTATTAGGTGAATTTGTTTATTGAAAAGAAAACCAGGTTTGGTGCTCTTTTTCGAGGCTTGTTTCGCTATATGTTTCTTCTTGTTCTTCTTTTGTTTAGCCACTATTTAAAGTTTAACGCTAAAGTATTTAATTTTTACAAAAATATGGTTGCCTTGGTTGTTTTATTTGTGTTAAACCTCGATTTTAAAGGGTTTAACTGAAAATGAACAATTTCTATCGCTCTTTCCTCGGGTTGTCAGCAGATTGTGTAGTAAACATCTGAGTCACAATGATAATGCTCTTACTATTTACTTTTTTTGCCAAAAGGAATCTTAATTCCTACTGTTGGTAAATGTATGAGACTGAAGGAATCGAGGCGACCATCAATAATAAAGAAGGGCAATTTAACATCAAACCCTACATTTTTATTCTTACCGATCATAAATGAATATCCTGGATTAAACACATGGTAGAAATCCACGTCTAAGTTGTCAAAGTCATTATCATCGTCATCGTTGAAATCAAAATTAAACTCATTTCTGAAGCCGCCTTCAACAAAAAAACCATTTGACTTAAACGGATAATATCTTAGGGAGGCGAACAATCCAATATCACTATCAAATCCACTGTTAGAGTTATTTCCGGAACTGTTGGCAATATTCCTGTTAGAATAAACTCCACCAACAACAGAAAGTCGATTTAAGATGTTATATTGAAGGTTGATTGATGGTCTTAAGTAAAAGTTGGCCCTATCAGAACCATTCGGTCTGATATAGGAAGAACCGTTCATACCTAATTCAACCCCAAGGAACAAATTTCCTTTAGAAGTCAAGTTTTGTAATCCTTCTTTCTGAGTCTGTGAAAATAGAGACGAAATTGTCAAGAAAACAATTAGGATAGAGAATGTAAAATTTCTCATAAGTAGCTTTTTATGTTGGACTTATAGTAGGATGATTAATACTACATTATACCAAATATTATGCCTGATATACTTTACAGTGGAACTCTTTGATGAATTACCGGCTACGCTTTTAATAAACCTGAGTTCGATTGATCAAATTTGTTAGATTACTGATTATCTGTAAATTAGGTAGGGGGTTGGTGTCGCACCTAGTTATTCATTCAGTTAACAGTTGAATTGAGGCCCATACCTCTGTTTTTAATACATGGCTGGCTAAGCTGGCTGGAATGGCCGACTGAAAGAAGGAGACTGCTGACTGTAGGAAGCAGGCCGAGCAGACTTTTACGGCTGTATATCGTAGAGCGGTACTGTAATATGCTTGAAGAACAGCAGTTCACAGAAACTATGAACGCTTTAGTCAATATTAGCAGGTGTTGTTGTTTTACCCAATTGGAAGGCATAAACAAGCTTTATTCCAGAATCCCATACTATACCATTTGTATCCTTTTTAAACGGTAAATAGCTTCCAATTCCTTTACTAGCATGTGCATTGTAAGGCTTTGCATAGACTCCAAAAAAGAGTTGGATTAAAATTGTTTGTTTATTCTGGTTCCATATGAGTAAATCACCTCCAATACTTAATCTTAAATCAACAGGATGGAACACCGTGACCTTGCCTCCAGTTTTTCCAACGAAAGCTGGATTATTGTTTGCATCATAGCTACTAAATCCGATAACATAAGCTGCATAATTAAATACTAAATCTGATTCTAAAAAAACACTAACCCTTTTAGAAAGTATATTAGGCGAATAGGCATACTGTAAGCAAGTAAAAAACTGCTTCTGTCGGATATTTTCCCTTATCCTAGAACCGCCAGTCGGGTTTTTTATTGAATCAGGTATATTGTATATTCTAGTACCAAACTTTAACCAACGGTGAGAAATACCTAATTTAAACTGATGTTTTTCATTTATAGAATAATTAAACCCAGCACTTAAATCATAGGAAAGTTTAGATATTTCTAGATAATTCGCAGCATCTATTTCATTTTCATCAAAAGAATTTTCATCTAGTAATAATATTCGGGAGGTTGCAGCAGTGCCAGCACCAAGCGTTAGTTGTTTATTTTGTCCAAATAAACAAGAACTGCTTAGCAGGAGTAAAGTTGTCAAACCTAAGATCAGTGCGTGATATTTTTTTTCTAATTTACAAACCATGTGAGAAGGAATATTTGATGAGGGATGGAGCATACAATATTTCAATAAAAATTCGGTAAGTCTAGTCAAGACCTACCGAAAACCTTCTATTACTATTTATCTTAATTATGATGGTACACTACTTCCCAATTAGGGTCGGTAGAAAAATGTTTTTGATATATTGTAAATGGTGGAATATTGTTCTGCCAAACCCTGACACGACTAGCGATTCGATAGCCCCAATAGTAATAGTATGTTGTAGCCCCTTGGCTGCTCAATGTATTAATCTCCTTAAGTTTCCAGTTACTATACCAACGATATTTAGTCATCCACCAAGCTTCAACTTGATTATTTGATTCCAACGTTACTTTTCCATAACCATACCATTTGTCTAATTTCCTCTCAAAAAAATAATCATATCTAGGTTGTCCAGCATTCGGTTTGTTTATTCCAAGGAATAATATGTTTAATTTATTAGCTAAATCTTCCGATACTAAAAATTTGGATCCATTATTGAATAATAATGCTTCATCTTTATTTAATGTTGGGATATCGAGTCCCAAATAGAATTCATCGTTTATATTCATTGCATCCAAACCTTCAGGTTTGTAAAATGTTAAAACTTCATCTCTCTCATAGGTATTAATTATTCTATTGAACAAGGAGATGAAATCAAAATTACTTCCACCTAAAGATACAGAACCAATAGTTGATTCTTTCCAATCAGAATAAATATTTACTTCTAATGCATTCTTTATTTCAGCATTTAGTTGATTTTTAAATTCAGGAAAATCATTACATAACTCCATTAAAGAGCTAGATGCTGAATTTTGATAAAATTCTAAAAATGTGTTTTTTGATTCAGAAACCTCTAGCACAGAAGCAAAGGCTGTTCCAGTAAAGAATATAATTGCATCATAATCTGTTGACAAATCTGGATCTGAGTTTGTGTCAATAATATCGTTTAAACTCGAAGTTTCTTGTTCCAGAACCTTTTTCAAGGTTTCATTTACTGGGGGGGGGTAATGTTTTCCTTTGAACAACTACTATAGAAAACGGACAAGAGGACTATGCTCAATAAATAAGAAATTACTTTTTTCATTTTATAAATTTTTCATTATAAGGGTTACGTACTCATATCGTTTTGGGAGTCACCTCGTACTTCAATATTGCATGAGGTTATTATTGATATGATTTCTCGCGATAATAATAGTTATGTTAGAGCTTTTCTTCCAAGCCAACCCTTCATATTTTGAAGTAGAAATTCTATCGTATTCATCTTCAGTTTGTCAGGTTGATTATCATTTATACTATTATTAACTCATAATTACAACACCAATATACAATATTTTTATTTAACGGGAATGATTCTTTTATTTTTCGAACTTTTACAAGTTGACACTTCTGTCCTCACTTTTTAACAAGTAACAGGTCGCTCTCGTTCCTAGGATCAAAAGGATTACCACTATTTTAAAATACATGGCCGGCTAAGCTGGCTGGAATGGCCGACTGAAAGGAGGAGACTGCTGACCGTAGGAAGCAGGCCGAGCAGACTTGCGAGCATGGAAGACGGCGACCCTTACGTATGATAATAGTAAGGGATAGCCCCAAAAAATACTCAGCTTTGAGACTTACATAATCCCCGTTCGCTTTAAGATTGAGACCATAACGGTGTAACTGACGATCGTTAATGCGCAAGCCAAGGCAAGAGAGAGATAGAAGTTCATTCCTTTTTTGAGAAGCAGCGGCAGCACTATAAACAGGGTAAGTGATGGGATCACCAGCCAAAAGATATCCATCGATAACGCACTGACTTTGGCAACTTCCTTGGAGTCCACGTATAGGAAAATAAACGCCAGGATAGAGGTGACAGGCAATGAGGCTAGCAGCGCACCCAGCATACTACTGCGCTTGGCGACTTCAGCTATTGCGACAATGAGAATGGCCGAAATAATGATTTTTAATGCGTATTCCATGACAATGATTTTAGGTGTCTGTTCCTGATTCTAATAAATGTAGTGTGATCTCTTGTTGATTCGCAATGAGTTGTCCCAGCCCGCCTACAGGAATGGTGCATTGGTCGTCGATATGACCAAAAGGCAGCCCATAGACAACAGGCATGAGCAAAGAGCCCAGGCGACCCTGCAACGTGTCTGCGAGACTTAGAGAACTGCCTTTCGAAGGCTTGCCACACTTGACGAAGGTGCCTAGTAAAATGCCTGCAGCTTGCTTGATATTCGTTCCTTGTAACAACTGCGTGAGCATTCTGTCTATTTGATACGGTTTTTCAGCAATTTCCTCAATAAAAACAAGTTTATCCTTATAGTTGGGTTGATAGGGCGTTCCCGTCATCGCTGCTAGGAGCGCGAGATTGCCACCAACCAATCGGCCTTGTGCTTTGCCCTCCTTGATGATATAAGGTGGTTCGGCTGCTGCGGGAAAGGTTATGGTATGTTGATTTTCCTGACCAAAAACGGTAGCCTTTAGATTGGCTACGGTGTAAGGCGTCATTTTTGAAATGCCCACTGGCCCATGAAAGCCAATCAACCCTGTTTCCTGAAAAATAGCATTGAGCAAAGCCGTGATATCACTGTAGCCAATGATGGGTTTGGGGTTGTTTTGAATGAGGTTAAAATCAATAAGCGGAAGGAGACGGGTGCATCCATAACCGCCTCGAGCACACCAAATAGCGTCAATTTTCGGATCTGCAAACATAGTATGCAAGTCTTCGAGACGTTGCTGGTCAAATCCCGCGAGGTGACCATGCTCGAGCAAGGCATGTTCTCCAGTAATGACCTTCAATCCTAGTGAATTGAGGTGGTGGATAACTGCTTTGTACTGTTCCGTTGAGATAGCACTGCCCGGCGAAATCAACCCAACAGTATTACCGGGTTGCAATGGTTTTGTCTTGAGGATGCCTGCAGTGCTCATAAGTCAACTGCTTGATTAATCTTTAGGCTTGTCAGTCGGTTTATCTGTTGGTTTGTCATTTGGTTTTCTAGGCGCCCTGCTCTTTCTATTTTGTGGTCTTGGCTTACGATTGTCTGGTTTTCTATTGCCTTTGGCCTCACCGCTTTGAGAAGGCTTATTATTTGACTTCCGGTTATCTGATTTGTTTCTGGAGGACTGTTTTTCTGATCCCGATTTATTTGGAGACTTATTGCCAGAAGGCTTATTTCTGTTGTCTCTACTCTTGTTGTCCTTGCTACGAGTGTCCTTGTTGCGCGTGTCTTTACTTCTCCCGTCTTTGCTACGAGTGTCTTTGCCTTTGGGGTCTTTGTTTCTATCGTCCTTATTGCGATTATTGCTATTGCCTTGGGGTTTTCTACGTTGTCCACCGCCTTTTCCCTTGCCGCCACTTCTACGTTTGTTGCGACTATTGCGTCTTTTTCTTTCCTCTGGTGGCAATTCGATTTCTCCTGTCAACTCTACAAACCCAGTTTCTTCTTCTTTCTCAGGTTTAAAGCTAGTACCATGTAAATCGTTAGGTTTCTTGCCTTTTTTGTTCAATTCAATAATCTCTTTCACCCTTTTAACAGGAACGGGATAGAACTTATTGACTAAGCTATTATTGTAAACATAGAACATCAATCCACGGAAGATATCTGTTTTTACTAAAGACGCTACACCTGCTTCAGTTTCTAGTTTGTCGGCGTGTCTAGGAAAGGATTTCAGGGCATCCAAATAAGTGTCTAACTCATAGTTAAGGCAACACTTTAGTCGCCCACACTGTCCTGATAGTTTTGATTGATTGATGGCTAAATTCTGATATCTTGCTGCTGCTGTGGAGACTGACTTGAAGTTGGTTAACCAAGTAGAACAGCATAACTCACGGCCACACGAGCCAATTCCTCCAATTCTAGAAGATTCCTGACGAGCACCGATTTGTCTCATTTCTATTTTCACTCTAAATTCGCGAGCGAAGAGTTTAATCAATTCTCTAAAATCGACTCTGCCTTCTGCGGTGTAGTAGAAGGTGGCTTTTCGCTTATCGGCTTGATACTCAACGTCGCCTACTTTCATTTCGAGGTCGAGGCTTCTGGCCAACACTCTACTTTTGATCATGACGTCTCTTTCCTGGCTTCTTGCTTCTGTGAGTCGCTCAATGTCTCGCGGGTTGGCGATTCTTAGAACATGGTGATTGATGGCTTCTTCGAGAATGCCTTTCTTTTTCATTTGCAGTTTTACCAGATCGCCAGTCAACGCTACTTTCCCGATATCATATCCACTTTCTGCTTCCACGACGACTAATTCCCCGGAAAGGCCGTGCATGTGTGGTTTTCTACGGTAAAATCCTTTTCTAGAACCATTTCTAAAACTAACTTCTATTAGATCAGATTGGGTTGGATCTGGTATCGATAGATCTGTGAGCCAATCAAATGTATTTAACTTATTACATCCTCCTGTTCCACAATTTCCATTGTTTTGACATCCTCCTGGAGAACTTCCACAACTTGTACATCCCATATCATTTATTTTATACTACGCCTATTGTTTAGCGTAAGCTTTATTTTTTAAAATTTTGTTTAGCTGAATGGAGGCATCTAAAAAGAGCACCTTTACATTCGCATTTCTTTCTATATAGTAATAACAATCATTCAGTAAAGAATTGATTTGTTCAATTTGATGAAACGCTATGACTTTTGTCATTTTATTTGCTGTAGCTAATTCATTGGGCTGCAGTCTGACATTGGTGTTTCCCGTAGTTTTAACAATCAGGTATTCTCTAAGGAAATTTAACCCATAACGAATAAATTGTTTTTGGTTTTCTCTGCCCAAAGTGCTAAATTCTCTTGTCCATTCAAGCATTTCTGCTGGTCTTCCAGTAAAACAAAGTCTAAACCACTTGAGAAAACTTCCAGAGTTATCGGTTTCCAAGCTGTCGATAAGCATAATTGCTTCGTTGAGGTTACCATTGGTTAAGAACGCAATTCTCCTAGCGTCAGCTTCTGATAACTGATGTTTTTCCTGCAACAAACTAATCATGTCAGTATCATTAATTTTATTGACTTTGAGGATCTGGCATCTGGACAGAATGGTATTCAGAATGAGTTCTTGGTTCTCCGCAACAAGGATAAACAGGGTGTTTTCTGGTGGTTCTTCAATTAATTTTAATAAACGATTGCCTTCTTTGCCAAGGAATTCTGGCAGCCACATAATCAATACTTTGTGACTCCCTTCAAAGATTTTAAAGCTCAACTTTTTCACAATACTCACACACTCATCTCTAGTGATGTTTCCTTGCTTATTCTCAGCATTGATGGCTTGCAACCATTGATTGATGTTGAGGTAAGGATTGGCGGTGAGCGCGGTTCTCCACTCTTGATAGAAATTGGTGCTTACCATTTTTGATCCAACGGTTGGAAACGAAAAATGGACATCTGGATGAATGTATTTTGATGCTTTTACACATGCGGGGCAAGTACCACATGAGTCGGATTCTGAGGGGTTGGTACAAAGCACGAATTGTGCGAAAGCCAGTGCAAGACTGAGCCCTCCAGCACCTTGCGGTCCCAGAAAAATCTGTGCATGTGGCAGCCTGTCAGTCTGAACAGCTGAGATGAGCTGACTGATAGCATGTTGTTGTCCTATGATGTCTTTAAACTGCATATGTATAAAACGGACATCAATAGCAGTGTTAGTTGAAGGGGAGACTGATTACTTTGTCGTGTTTTCTTCAGTCTGTTTTATTGCGACGAGCAATTCATCACTCAACGGTTCGACTGATGGCGCGAAAACATTTGTAAGCTGCCCATTTTCATTTAATAAGTATTTTTGAAAATTCCATTCTACCGTGCTATCCACAAAGTCATTTTCTGACTTATTAGTCAGCCAATTGTATAAGGGATGTTGATCAGGAGGTAAAACTGATATTTTAGCCCCTAAAGGAAACGACGTTCCAAATTTAGTGGTGCAAAATGATTGAATTTCCTGATTAGTGCCTGGTTCTTGTCCTCCAAAGTTATTGGTGGGGAAACCAACAATAACCAATGTATTATTAAATTCGTTGTGCAGCGCTTCTAATTGTGCATACTGTGGGGTAAGCCCACACTCTGATGCAGTGTTTACTATAAGAATTTTCTTTCCTTTAAATGCAGAAAAGTCAATTTCTTCGCCTCTAATACCTTCAACTTTAAAACTATATATTGATGTCATCACTGACTATAAATTTATTTAAAACTGGCTAAATTTACGTTTTTTTTATTGGTTGTTTAAACGATGACTAAAATAAATAGATGATTTGAAAGGAATAAAAGTTGATTTTAGAAAAAAAATCTATTTTATTTGTGATTAAAAGCAACTGTATTGTAAACAATTACGTAAACTAGCGTCTAAATTAAGAAGAAAACAAGTTTATTATTTAGAAAGTTAATAAGTATATAGTTACACAATTGTTGAGGATATATTCTAATTATTACTAAAATTAGTATCTTTGAATACCACAATTATGTTAGCACCAATCTAACTCAAAAAAAAATAGTTTTTTCCATTTAAAACAACCTTATGTTAAGGATTTTATTTTTAGCGTTTCTTTCTTTTTTAGTTGTAGATGTCTACGGACAAAGCATGACTAAAATGAATTGGAAGCAAAAGCGTAACTACGCAATTGAATTATTTGAAAAAGGAGATTATTCGAGAGCTGGCCAATATTTCCGAAGTGCTTATAAAAGTAAGCCGGCTTTAGAGGAACTTACCTATAAGGCTGGAAAATGCTACATGCTTTCCCGAAATTACAAACTGGCTGTCGGTGCTTATGAACCTATCAAGGACAATGATCGAGAATTTAAAGACGCGGGATTGCTATATGCCATTGCATTGAAGCATTCTGGTGAATATGAAGAGGCCATCATAGAGCTCAATGAACAATTGGTTCGGCTAGGAGATGAACCCAATACCCTTAAGTACGAGATTGAAGATGAAATAAAAGGATGTGAATTAGCCCTTCAAAATGAGGATGCAATTGATTCCTCTATAAAAATAAAGCATCTGGGAAAAAGAGTGAATTCTGGTAGCCCTCAATTTTGTCCTCGATTTATATCCGATGATGAAATCATTTATTCTTCTATCAATGTAAACGGCTTTGCAAAGATTTACTCCAGTAAAAAAGAGGATGAGGGTTGGACAAAAGGAGAGCTTTTCCCAATTCAAGATATTGCTTTACCACATTACGGAAACGGAACATTTTCAAATGACAAAAAAACTTTTTATTTCACTCAATGTGAATTAAATTCATTGCAATTACCGGTTTGTGCTATTTATGCTAGTGAACTTCGATCTGATATTTATTCTCAACCAATAAAATTATCGGAAACGATTAATGAATTTGAAGCCAATACAACACACCCATTTTTGTATTCGGATGGGAATATCGATATCCTGCTGTTTTCTTCTGATAGATCTGGTGGGATGGGTGGCCAAGATATTTGGTTTACAATGAAAAAAACTGGAGAAACATTTACAGAATTTTCTGCCCCTATCAACTTGGGCGCTGTTATTAATACACCTAAAGACGAGATTACGCCATTTTATGATAATAAATCAGGGACATTATATTTTAGTTCGAATGGGCTGGTAAGCATTGGAGGATTTGACATTTTTAAATCAGAAGGATTTAGAACTAAGTGGAATTCCCCAAATAATATTGGAATGCCTTTAAATTCGAGTGCTGATGATTTCTTCTATTCGTTTAATTCTGGAGGTAATAAATTATTTATTTCTAACAGAAAAGTTCCTCCGAATAAAGTGTCAACATCTGACGATGATATTTTCTTAATCGAAAGCCCAAAGTCGGTCAATATTCTTGTTGCTGGACAAATAAAAGACAGATTATCTGAAGAGGGATTAGATGATGCGACAGTAAAACTATATCAACTCAATAAAGAAGGTGATATTTCCTTACTCAAATCAACTGAATCCAAGGATGGAGCCTACACTTTCGAGTTGAATCCCGATAAAGAATACAGAATTGAGGCCACACATTTGGGTTATAAGAGCGCGTTCTTTGACATGGCGACCTACAAAATCAAGTCAAGTGTCAAAATTGATCAGGACGTTCCACTCGAGATTGACTCTGCAACTATTGCATTATTAAGACCTAAAATGACTGAAACTGAGGTCGCAGCAATTCTACCCGACAATGGGAACGCTGAAAACTCTTCTTCAGAAATTAATATGGAAATTTCTGAACTCACATCAGTAGAAACACCTTCTACTGCTATCGAAACAGAAAATGCGATTACTGATACCTCTACTCCAGACATCTCTCTACCTGATCCGAAATTAGTAATGCCAGACCCTACTTACGAAGAGCGTGAAAAAGTTGACCTTCCTAAGGTTGAGGTGGAAACACCTGTTGTGGAAACTCCTGTTGTGAAAACTCCTGTTGTGGAAACTCCTGTGGTTGAAGCACCTGTGGTTGAAGCACCTGTGGTGGAAACACCTGTAGTGGAAACTCCTGTGGTTGAAACTCCTGTGGTGGAAACTCCTGTGGTGGAAACACCTGTTGTGGAAGCACCTGTGGTTGAAGCGCCTGTTGTGGAAACACCTGTTGTGAAAACTCCTGTGGTTGAAACTCCTGTGGTTGAAACACCTGTTGTGAAAACTCCTGTTGTGGAAACTCCTGTTGTGGAAACTCCTGTTGTGAAAACACCTGTGGTGGAAACTCCTGTGGTGGAAACTCCTGTTGTGGAAGCACCTGTGGTTGAAGCACCTGTGGTTGAAGCACCCGTTGTGGAAGCGCCCGTTGTGGAAGCGCCCGTTGTGGAAGCGCCCGTTGTGGAAGCGCCCGTTGTGGAAGCGCCCGTTGTGGAAACTCCTGTGGTGGAAGCACCTGTTGTGAAAACTCCTGTGGTTGAAGCGCCCGTTGTGGAAGCACCTGTTGTGGAAGCACCCGTTGTGGAATATGAAACAAGAGAAACAACAACACCGACTACAATAGTCGAAACCCCATCAGTAACAACTCCTAGCACAGTTACAATGGTAGAAACTGGAGCGTCAGGAGTATTTACTCCAAATAGCAGTGCAATAAGCACTCCCTCTGTAATTAACTCAACACCTACATATTATCCTGAATCTACAACTTCGACTTACACGACTATTGTTTCAAGTGGTCCTAACATGAATCAGTATTTCAGTGGTCCTGTAGATGGACGGATATATGATTACCCGGGGAACGCAAAAGCTAATATCGGAAGTCAAAGGATATCAAGTGATCGTTATATCACTGATTCTGATGCCAGGTATTTGATTGAATCAAGCGGAACAACTACTGACCAATTCGCATCCGCCTCTTCCACAAACAGCCCATATCCGTATACTTCTCCGATCTATTCCTATGATTCAGGAACTAGCAGCACAGAAGTGATTTCTTCAGAACCTATTGTCTCTACACCAAATGTCGTTACCTCAACTCCGATATATGAGACAATCGTTGAAACTACGACTCCTATTGTGGCTGAAAGTTCAGTGATGCAGAGGGAATACAAAATTCAAATGGCGGCGATTCCAGAATATAATCCATCTCGTTATACGAAAGTCGAAGAAATTGGCTTTTTGGTTGTTCTGGAGGAGATCACTACTAGAAATGGTAGCCTACAGCGTGTGCTTATCGATGGGTACAGTGATCCTTCAGAGGCATACGATGCTTTAAAGCAAATTCAAGGTGCTGGATTCCCCAGAGCCTTTATGATACGATACGACAATGGAGTAAGAATACCACACACTATGAGGAGATAGGTAATTCCTATAATCTCTTTAAATGGTCGCTATTCGCGGCCATTTTTTATTTAAACCAAAATCAAAGAAGAACCATATAAATGACAATTGAAAAAAAATTATTATCCTGAGAAAAATTAGCCTACATCAATTTATCACAATACTAATAAATCAAAGATTAAATAAATCATTATATTGCCTTTTATTAAAACTGGCATTAAATTCGTAATATAGAAACCGTACTACTCATTACTTTAACAAAAAAATATTTTTATGAGAAAGCTAACCATAATCTTGTTTACCCTACTATTCTTTGCGACAACATCCTTCGCACAATTAATAAAAGAAGGGAATAGAGTTTGTTCTGCAGGTTCACACAACTCTTTATCTATTGAATTACGTAAAACAGAAGCAAAGGATGTTGAAAAAGCATTTGCCAAGTATATTGATCAATATAAAGGGAAAACTAAATTGGATAAAAAGGCTGGAGAAATCCTGAGTGATAATGCTGTCATCAAAGAAATGGGCAACAATGATATGGACATTTATGCTCGTGTTGCTGACAAGGGAGAAAACTCAATCCTAACGGTATGGTTTGATCTAGGAGGAGCATTCTTAAGCTCGGAAAGACATCCTGCTGAATACAAGGTTGCAGAAAAAATCATCATGGAATTCGCAATCAACGTATCTAAAGGTTTCCTGGAAGATCAATTGAAAGATGAAGAGAAAACACTGAAGAAGCTTGAAGCCGATCAAAAGAAATTGCTCAAAGACAAAGAAGATTTTGAGAAGGACATTGAAAAAGCTAAAGCGTTAATCGCTCAAAAAGAAAATGATATCCGATCTAATATTGATGATCAGAAAAACAAGCAAGTTGAAATTTCAACACAACAAACAGTTGTTGAAAAACTAGAAGCTAAAATTAAATCCTTAAACTAATCAATTTAAGATCTTAAGATATAAGCCCGGCAAAAACACTGCTGGGCTTTTTTATGCACGTTTAACGATGATTTAGTATTTTATGTCGAAACTAATTCCTGTTTGTTTCAGATAAATTTAAATTTGACCCTATAATAAAATCCGAAATATGCAATAGGAAATATAGATATGAGTTCAAAACCTAAAATAGGGATGGTTCGACTTTCGGCTCTATAGTAATTTTGACGTGCAGGCGTAGCCATCGTTACGGTGAGAATCAAAATTGTTAGACTGGTCCGACTTTCGGTGCCCATTTTTTGAAGGTTCGAGTAATATCGTTCTTAATCAGCTTATAACGGTGTTTCTATTAAATAATTCGGGTCAAACCAATAGTATTCGTGTTTTCTTAACCTATTATATGCATTTATTGTTTTTAGAAGGTTGGTGGGGGAATTTATCAGGGCTAGAGCAGTTTATCTGGGGTATCTCAATTATATCTACTGTTTTATTTACTATTCTTTTCGTTCTTAATGTCATCGGCATTGAGTTTGGTGTCAAGGAACATTCTAATGATATTATTGAGTTTAACAAAACCTTGTTTTCTGTAAATAGCGTTATCGTCTTCCTTACTTTTGCTGGGTGGACTGCCGCTTATTTGATGAAAACAGAATTTCGTAGTTTTTATGTTGGCGCACTAAGCTCGCTCTCTGGATATATTGGAATGTACTTGTTATTCCAGCTAACCGAAAAGGTCATTACTCCAAGAATGAGGCGAAATTACCAAATAAAAAACATGATTGATAAGATTGGAATCGCAAGTACCGTTATCCCTGCTAATAAGTTAGAAATGGGGAAAGTGAAACTTTCTATTCAAGGAACGCCTAAAGAGTTTGAAGCCGTTTCAGAAGGTAAAGCAATTCCAGAAGAAACCCAGGTCTTCGTAGTAGATGTTCTTGACAATGGATCTCTAATAGTTGAACCTGTTAACTTAAATTTTTTGGATTAAGATGTTACGTTCCATTTATATTAAGAATCTGAAGGATCGTCAAATAAGGTCTTTTTCTGTTTCTGTGAATGTTTTTGCATGATTTGCTGATAGTATTCACCTGTTTTATCAGTAAGCTTCTTCACATCTACTTCTATTGTTCCAAGGATATCAATCAGACAATTAATCTTTGATTCTGTATCAAAAAATTTATTGACGACCGCTATTTTCTTGTTCTCTACAATACAATAACCAGATTGAAAATTCCCTTTTTCGTAGCGAATTTTATACTCCAGTTCATCAAAAATTCCCTGGATTTTTTTTAGAGTATATGCATTATATTTAAACATGTTATAATCAATCTTGTTCTGTACCTATGTTTCGCTTATCTTTACAAATGAAAATCTAAGATATTGACTATTAAGGAAGGAAAGAAGAGGAAACTCAAATTTCTCCTAAAAGAAAAATTGCTTATGAAATATTTACTATTATTACTCTTGAGTTTACCACTGTTTCTAAACGCCCAAAAACCCCAAAAGAGTACGGAACCCGAGTTCATAGAAGATAAGGTTGGCACCTTTCGCGCTGGGCTAATCCTAGGCGCCAACGGGAGTCAGATAGATGGTGACGGGTTCGCCGGATATAATTATCTCGGATTTAACGCCGGTGGTAAAATGCTCATCGTATTGCATAAACGCTGGCAACCTGGTTTTGAGTTACTTTATAGTCAAAAAGGCAGTTCTGAGAATACAGATTTATTTGCTTTTCAGTACAAATACTCACTCGATTACATTCAAATCCCCGTTTTAATTCATTATGTAGACCGAAGAATTATGTTTGAAGCAGGAGTTTCCTACAATAGACTCGTCCGCTCAAAAGTCAAACTAGCAGGAATCATTGATGAATCATTCCCTGAAGGGTTTAAAAAATCTGACATCACCCTTCTAGGAGGAATGACCTTCTACCTTAACCCTAAGAAAAACTTTGCTGTTAATGGTCGATTCGAAATTTCCACAATGGACACTTTTGCAGGAAACATGTTTTATCCTGGTAAAGATCCTCTAGTTCTAGGGCGTCAATTGAATAAATTGGTTTCTGTCAGGATGTACTATATGTTCTAACGAAAATCATTGATTCCTCACATACTGAACTGAGCTATTGAAACCAAATCTCATTCTGGCGCACATCCTGCTATTCCTTGTGCAATTGATCTATGCTACTAATTATACTGTAGCAAAAGAGATCATGCCCAACTACATTCAACCCTTTGGGCTGGTCTTGGCAAGAGTCTCTTTTGGGGTGCTGTTTTTCACAATCTTCCACAGACTATTTGTCAAAGAAACCATTGAGCGGCAAGATTTTAAACTACTCGCGCTTTGTGCGTTGTTTGGTGTAGCCATCAATCAAATGATGTTTTTGAAAGGACTAAACTGGACAACTCCAATCAATGCCTCACTCATTATGACCACAACCCCAATACTGGTTTTAGTGGCTTCAGCCATTTACCTCAAGGAAGTGATCACCATAAAAAAAGTAATAGGCATGATATTAGGTGGTGCCGGGGCTGTTTTACTAATAACGTCAGGGAGCACAACTGGTACAGCAATTGGCAAATTTGGCGATCTTTTGATTTTTATCAATGCTTTTTCCTACGGTATTTATTTGGTTTTAGTCAAGTCGCTACTCAAAAAGTACCACCCATTTACTGTAATCCGCTGGGTGTTTACTATAGGTTTGGTGTTTGTATTCCCTTTTGGGTTTGAAGAACTCTCCTCTGTCGATTGGTCTGAATTTTCTACAAAGATATGGTTGGCATTTGGCTTTGTTTTGATTTTCGTGACTGGTCTGGCCTACTTGTTCAATGCCCTTAGCCTGACCACGCTAAACGCAAGTACGGTAAGTTTTTACATTTATTTTCAGCCCTTACTTGCAGCACTCATCGCCTTACTATTTGCAAAGGACGAAATCACTTGGATAAAAATCGTCGCGGGACTACTTATTTTTGTAGGAGTCTATTTAGTAAGCAGTCGTCGTACCCAACTCCAAACAAAGTAATTGGCTTATTTTTTGTTATGATTCTAGCAATATCAATTATTAACATTAAATGAATTTCTTGATGAAAACAGTAAATAGTCTTTTAATATTCAGTGTATTAGTTCTCTTTACGCTAACGAGTTGTAACAAAGATAAAGAATCACCCGTTTTTTCTAAAATTGCAGTAAACGGTGTAACTGTTGCTGTTGATACCCAAGGAGAACACCTTCCTGGCTCCACAGTCGATTTCGTGGTTGATGCAACAGATGACAAAGAGCTTACATTATATGAAGTAAGAAATGCATCAAGTTTAGTCAAGGAGGGGGCTTTAACAGGGACTTCTGCAAGCTTTACTTATAGTTATGGCATAGATTCAACAGCAACACCTGGTGAATCTTACACTGTTTCATTCTTGGTTCAGGATGCTAGTGGTAACTCCACTGATGGCGATTATAGAATAATCGTACAATAATCAACTAAAAAATTTAAAACAGACTGTACTCCTAGTAAGGTCTGTTTTTTTTATAATGCAACTTCCCGAATTTACACGCTCCCAACTAGCTTTACGCAATGGTCAAGATCGTCCTGAGATCTGGGTGGCTTATCAACGCAAAATCTACGACGTAACCAATAGTCGTTTATGGCGAAATGGCAAGCACTATCAGCACTGGGCAGGACAAGACTTGACACCTGAGCTTGAAGAAGCACCACACACAACAGTTGTGTTTAAAAAGTTCAAAGTGGTGGGACAATTGGTCTGATAAGGGATAGGCTATTAGCTACAAGCATTGCGTATTGGAGCGATTATTCGATATTTAGTTTTTTCAATTGGTCTTCAATATCCAGTAGTTCCTTTTCTACCGCTTGCATGTCTTTAGTGATTTCGAATTTCTCAGAGCCGTCTGCTAGTTTCGCCTTTGCCAATCGTAAGTAATTTAGCTTTTCTTGTAGGAGTTTTTTGGCTTCAATCAACCCTTTCACTTCTTGACTAGTCTCGAATTCCGCAATACTTAACAACTGTTCAGCCTTACCGATCAATTGCTCAAAGTAGGCAAGGCGCTCTGATGGAGACATGGTATGCAATAAGCTCTCAGAGCTTGGTATGCCTAAGTCATCTTCCAATTGGAGGATTCTCCGATCAATTAAGTCATATAGTTCACTTCGGCCCCGTGCTTTGGTATCTAGTTTGTGTTTCTTCAAAAATACTTCTCCAAGGTGACGGCCCAAGGAGCGATACATCTCGAATTTACTAGTTTCGAAGGATTGTTTAGTCAACGACTCAAAAGGGAAATCAATCTCGCTTTTTGTGTAATCTCGTAATTCAGCAGGCGTCTTTTCGGTAATCAACGATTTAATATAATACAGTACTGCCTTCTTGCCTGAATTGTATTGAATCGTGCCGACCTGAACACAATCAGAACATAGCTTGGAACCACTGTCTTTTTTAAACGCTTCCAGATCAATGTCAACCGATTGTACATTATATTGCTTGATAAGGTTGACTGTCTGCTGAAACGGATTTACGATCAACGCCTGGTGTTGTTTTGAAGTAAAATCACACAATACAATATGTGAGCATTCTCGTTGGACCAAGGAGACCAAACCGTAGTTGTCCCCGCAATGAGTCCCATCTGATACATTGACATATCGTGACCGCTCATCAAATCGACCAATAAATTCCTTGATCAGGTTTCTAAACGAGTGATTCATTCTGCTTTTCCGAATTCCTTTTTGATAATATAAAGGATTGTGGATCCAGCACCCAAATCTTAGATTTAAAGCCGTTATGACAAAGGATTGCGGCCAGATGGAGTAAACTCCCATTCCTGAGTGAATACGCGCTGTGGAGTTTGTTATAGCATCCACAAGTCTTGTTTGTCCGCTTTGGTAAACATTGGTGCGGACGTACTGCGTCGCTTCTGATCCCACATAGTATTTCGAAAAGACAAACGGCAATGCCATTCGCAGTTGTCTGTATTCTTCTGAGGAGTGGTGAACATTTACCGCAGCGTTAATAATATGATACGGTCCTGAAAAGTTATCTTCTCCAATGTCTTGTAGTTTTAAGCCAGTATCATTTCTCAGATTAACCAGATTGCCAGTATTTTTACGGTTTTCAGTAATCAGCATCGCCTCAGCAAGCTTTGATTTCAAGTAGTTGTGAAGGTTACTTCGATTGCCATGGCTGAAGAAAAACAACAAGACTGCGATGATTAGAGTAATCAAAAACACTACATATATCGTCAGGTTCTGCTTGTCTTGTAAGTAAACCAATATGCGGATTATTCCTGAAAAGGAAAAGAAAATAATTAGTGTCACTGCAATATTCGACAACCATCGAAAAGAAAAGTGATTCTTAAACTGAGGAATCAAAAGTTTCTCAGACTTATAGAAGATAAGGTAAGTTCCTAAGATGAACATCACCAATGCCGCGATCAGCACCAACCAACCGCCCAAATAAAGGGAAATCATAAAAATGAGTGGACACACCGCCGAACTCAGCAAAATAAGTAATGCAGATCCCTTGACATGACTAATCATACGCCTCACTTCTTCAATATTCGTGCGCTCAAGACTGATTCGATAATAGATGATGGAAATCACATGTGTTCCTATCCAAGACCCAAAGGAAATGGCAAATGGGAATAAAAACACCAGCCAATACTTGAATTTTGGTATCAACTCGATAGATTCAATGCCCCGTATCACTCCTGTTGCAAATATGAGGGATACCATTGACAGCAGCATCAATAAAATATATCGCTTTGCCTTTTTGTCTATTAAAGATTTGTGTGAATTCGGCCGAAGGAACATTCGCTGAAACTCCATATAGGAAATCGTGCCGATCATGCCTGCAATACTAAGACTCAAAAGGAGATAAATACCAATCGTATCAAGCGATTCAAGCACATAAAGGCATGCGAGATAAGTATGATTGATGACAATCGACATCCTTCCCAATAAATCAGCTTCTCGCATGCTGAGATAATATGCTCTTATGAAAGTATTGAATGAATTCGAGTCTGAAACCCAATCTAAAAAAGCAATAGAAGCTGAGGCAAACAACATCAACAGCGTGAAGTATACAAACATCACATATAACCACCCACCTAGCCAAACGCCTAGAAAGTTGTTGAAACTCAATTTAGTTGGACTGAAATCAGGGATGTAACCCCTTGATTTCTTCAAATGCTCTAACTGTTGCTTCGCAGTAGGCATTTTAGGGTTTACAACAGGCTGTTTAGATCCTTGGTTGAAAGGACTATTTTTCGGAGACACGCCAAACTTTCCCCTTGCAGATTTCGAGCCTGTCAAAAGACTTGTGAGACAGCCCGCTATAAAACCTCCACCACCCACTGTGCTGAGATAATCGAATCGTCTGAAAAAATTATGTTTAATTAAAGATTGAATCAACCCAAGAGACAAAATCGAAGATCGAACTCCGCCACTAGATATGCAGAGACCCCACGATTCTTTAGCCTCTTCATCTGAAATTTCGTTGACCTTTCTTCTTTCGTTTAGGTATTTCTCCTCCATAGCATAAACATCCTGGATGTCGGCTGTGAAGTAATTGTCGTTGTTGTCTGTTAACGTCTGTTTCATACTTTACCAATATACGGCAAAATAACCCTTTTGGTTACAAAGTGTAACCAAATTATTGCAAGTTCTTACGTCTTCTTTTCTTCCTTTTTGTCTCAATTCCCATACCCATATCTCATAATTATTTAATAATCAACTGTTAAAACAATCATAATTATTAAAATAACGAATTAATAAAGATCAATTTCTTTTTCTAAAAGAAAACCGTAAGTATCTCAACAAAAGTATAAAGGTAAGAAGGTCAAGTTAGATATTGAAATTTATTATGCTAAGTAGCTGATTACTTCTATGAAGTTTACTATTGAAGGGATGGGCGAGATCGAATTTTTAAAAAGGATTTAGCTGTTGTGGTTAGGATTTGGTTCTATTCAAAAGCTCAAAGGGAATGGTTAACCGCAAGGCACAGGGTTTCCAATGCCAAAACCAAATACCTAACCCCTAATATGGTTATTATGCAGAAAATGAGGTTCCGCAGCCACAAGTATCCTTAGCGTTCGGGTTGTTGAATATAAAGCCACGATTGTTTAATCCGTTAGAATAATCGATTTCGATGCCTGCTAGATAGATCCCATGTGCTTTATTCATAAAAACACGCATGTCGTCTATCATAAACTCAGTATCACTTTCCTTTTTCACGTCGAACCCAAGAATATAAGAGAATCCAGAACACCCGCCACCTTTTACGCCTACGCGCAGCCCGTGGTTCTCAGTGACTTTGTTCTCATCTCTGATTGCTTTTAGTGCTGTCATTGCGCCTTCTGTTAAGGTAAGAGGCGCTGCTGTAATGGTATCTTTCATTCTATTTAATTTTTTCGGATCACCGGTTAGTGGCTCGTTCAATACAAAAATAAACAATTAATTGGTTAGTTGCTTGTTTATATTATAACTAAAAATCACTAAAATTGTTCCAAGACGTATAAAAATGACGTTTTGTCACTTGGGTTTTACCATAAATAGCATCAAGCAACCTTTTATTGATATACAAAACTTGAAATCCATCACAATTTCCGTTAACTTTAATGTAGGATTAAATTATTCTTTTTAATTCAAATTCTTTCAAAATTTTAGAAAATGAAACATTTAGTAGTAGCACTAGCAGCAATTTCAATTCTGTTTACAAGCTGTTTCAAAGACAATCTTACAACAGACGAATTGTTGATTATGGAGATTGCTGAGTCTTCAAATAAAGTGGCAATAGATCAAGATGATCTGCCCAATAAAGTAAAAGAAGACTGTAACCAAAAATACTTTGAAACGTACATAGACTACGCTTCTAAAGTACCCACAAAAGGATACGAAATTGGTATGGGATCTCAGGAGTTTGCCTATTTCACAATAGATGGAAGAAAACTAGAATGGAGCGAGAATAAAGGAAAAGGTAAAAAAGGAAAGGGAGATAAAGACTGTAAGGCGAAATTCGTAGAAACAAGTTTATTGCCGCAAGCTATAACTGATTATATCACAACAAATCGTCCAGGATTAATTATTAAAGGTGGCAAATACTTTTATAAAGGTTTCTACCTGGTAGGAACAGACACCAAAGACATTCTAGTGTTTGATGACAAGGGTGCATACCAGAAAACTCTTGGCTTTTTTAGCTGTGATGATAAAGATGGTTGGGATACTGAAATTCAGCCACAGGACTTGCCAACAACTGTACAAACCTACCTTTCAACCAATTATCCGAATCATAACATCGAAGCTGCGTTTAGGAAAGGCGGTAAGTTCTTTGTTTATGTTTATGATGGCACTACAAAACTATTAGTTGGATTTGATGGTGCAGGAAGCTTTGTTTTTGTGAAGTAAGAAACAATCCAATAAAAATAAACAAGAGGCAACCCAAGGGTTGTCTTTTTTGTTTTCAAGATTATCATTCTCTTAACATTAAGAGCATTTTCGTTAAACAATTGTTATACCTCGTAATTCTTAAACTATATCATAATTCACCGCGTTATGTAGTTGTAATTCAAAAGGGAGTTACATTGAGTTAAGTAAAAACTTTTCATAGGTAGTGTAGTTAGTTTGGCAATGCTGTCATCTGGATCTTTGGAGGAGGAACCGATAACAGCATTGCTTTTTTATTATGGTAAACATTGAAAGCATTCTCTTAACATTAAGAGCATTTTCGTTAAACAATTGTTATACCTCGTAATTCTTAAACTATATCATAATTCACC
>ENA-ORXR01000299-ORXR01000299.1-marine-metagenome-genome-assembly--contig:-NODE-299-length-73731-cov-6.553493_pt1 | contig 73731 bp, 69 predicted proteins | sample MGYA00237866_ERZ511479 | MGnify/ENA metagenome assembly ERZ511479 | reverse complement strand
CTCTGCCTCTGCCTCGAGTTCCGCTTCCGCCTCGACCTCGATCTTGGTAGCGAGCTGACGCACCGCATCCGCCGGTGTGGACGTGTTGCTGCCCGCGTTCGGCACGCCGTCGCCCGAACCGGACGCGGACGCAAACGCGAGGCCGATGTCGGTGACACCCCAGCGCTCGCCCTTGTGGCGCTGCCTGAACTCGATCCGGTTGCGTTTCTGAGCTTGCATCGCGACCGAAATGGCGAATGTGTCGCCGTGATTGAGCGCTCCGTTCGCCCCGGCGGACAAGGTGCCGAGAAGATGACCGTTCAGGAGTACTCGGACCTCGTGTTCGTCGTCGATGTCGAAGCCCGTAACCGACAGCTCGACGTCACGGCCCGTGTGGTGGAAGCGCACGATGACGCGGTCGCGGGCGTTCTGGTGGCCCTCGAAGCGAAAGCCGTAGTGTCGCCCGTCGACGCTACCTGGCTCGAGGTCGATGCGAGCCACCCTGGCGTGTTCCTTCGTTCTCGAATGGCGGGTGTGCGAACGCGGCACGACGTCTCCGGCGATCCAGGCTGGCGTCGGCGTGGTGGTCGCGCTGATTCCGGCCCGGGCGGGAAGGCCACCGATATGTGGCGTCGCGCTTTGATACCCGCGTCGACCGGCACTCACGAGGGCCGAACCGGACACGCGGCTCGACGTCGAGGTGCCGAGTTCGATATCGGTCGCGTTGGCGGTCGCAACTGGTTGCGTCCGACCGTCCGAGAGCTCGAAGGTGCTCGCACCGACGGCGGCGGCGGCGGCCGCGGTGCCGGCCGAGGCAACGGCGCTGCCCGCTGCGACGCTCGCTTCGGCGGTCGCCTCGATCTCGGTCTCGGCTTCGGCGGATGCGCCGACCGCCACGGCGTCGACGCCCGCAGTGCTGCCGGGGTGTCGTCGGCTCGTGCCGCCGGAGCGTCCCTTCGTGATGTGCGGTCGGTGATTCTGCGGCCGTCCGGGCAGCGCCCGACGATTCACGTCTATCGAAAGGGAAGCCGAAGTCGCCGTCTGCGCCGTCGCGTTGTTGCCCGAGGCCGCCGCCGCCGCAGCCTGCGCGAGGGACGTGCCCGCGATGCCCTCGACAGCACGGACCTCGACGTCGGACACCGCTTCCACCTCGGCCTCGGGCGTGTCGACGCTCACCGCCTCACGCGCGTGTGCCGCCGTCAGGCAGGCCGCCGAGAGAAAGAGACCGAGCGTGCGAGCGAGCAGAGCCGTTCCTGTCATGACGAGCGTCTTCCGTAATGGTGATTCCAGCCGAGTATACACGTCGGCCGGATCGCGCCACACGCTCATGGTAGAACTTGCAATCTCGTGATGCCTTCCCGCGGACGTCCTCCGCCATCGCGATCGGGCCCTTCTTCCTTCGCGCCGAGGGTGTACTCCAAGACGCCGGTCTTCATACTGTCATGTTGTCGCAAAACTGAGTTCCGAGTACATGATAACTTTGACAGATATTTGGTGCCCAGGATCACGCAATGATCTTATACTGGACAAATGTTCTTGTTACTCTACGCCTGACGTCGGAATTCCCACCGATATTGGATGCAGTTTCGCCGACATATCTAACCCAATGTGTCAATCGCCCCTGAATGCCGCGGCCAGCTTTCGTAGATCATTTAAACTGGTGTTTACAATTTCGATGATTCGAGCGTAATTCACATTAGTGTATTGGTGCACTATCAGATTTCTCAATCCCGCAGCGCGAGTTAGTCTATCGGCGAGCACCGAGTCCAGGCGGCCATGGTTTGCCTACAACAAAAACGCCTGCGCGGCAGTCGACGGCGCGCCCAGTCCTTCATCAACGCAAGCGTGGATAGCAAGATCAATGCAGCCTTGAATCGCCTGTTGCAGATCCATAAGAACAATATTTGCCAAGTCCTCATCCTTCTCAAAATCATCAGATTTCAGATTGTGCTTCGCACTCAACCGATCAGTGTGGTGCAGGATCTATTGGGTCTCGCTGCGCAGGATATCCGGATCAACCAAGGGACTTCTCCAATCTTCGTTCCAGGTGTTCATCCAGAATTCGACGAATATACTCTGCATCGACATAGTTAATTGCAGATTGCTTGCGAACACGGTTCAGTTGCCCTGCACTGCGATCGAACAATGTAAGCCCATGGGTAAAGATAGCGCGTTGTAGTTCCAGACTTGTGGCTTCCAGATCAACCAGATGCACATCTCGTTGCGCCTTGATACAGAGTGTGCCAAGCGTATCCAGATAGTTTTCCGATAACTTGAAAGGATGATCCATCAACACCGCCAGATCAATATCGCTATCCAATCGAGCTGTGCCACGAGCTTGTGAGCCGAATACAATCGCAGCTGCGAATCGCTCGTCTGCCAATGTAGCCTGTTTAAGTAAATCGATGGGAGAAGGCGATGTCATGCCTCGATGTTAGCAGCAATTACCCCTTAAGGAAGCGCTGTGAAGACTGGGCATAATAATGGCCATTCGTTGCTGATCGTCACAGCAGCCACGGCGGTGCTAGTCACCACCACAGGCTTTGTGCTCACCGTCATGGCCTGATTATGGGTGCCGTTGGAGTGATTGCACATACAGCGCCTTGGCATGGTATCGGTGTTTCTGTTTTTCGGTTACCAGTTCATTGTGTTGGCCATGCGTTTGCGGTCCGATGAAGACTGCGCGTCCCGGATAATGATGGTCGATGGATACTGCACAAGGAAAAAGCGGATAGGGGCACCCGGCCAGGGCAATGGCTGCACGGTGGTGATTGTATAGGGGCCAGAGAATAGCCGAGTCCTCAATAGCGATCGCTTGGTTGAATCCTTCATTTGGTCTACAATTACTAACACTAAGTGACAGTAAATGTAGAGTGAATGGCAGCTCACGCAAATTTTCTCAGCATGATCTTAAGGGCATTTGCCACCCAAGAGCGCTACCTATTCACGCTAAGTGACCTAGCTTGCGTATTTCCGAACCACAGTCGCGCGGCGTTGCTTGTCGTGCTGAGTCGCGCCGTAAAAAAAGGCCTGTTACAACGTGTCTGTCGTGGCATTTATCTCTATCCAGATACTGATCCTCATGACGGTTTGTTGCTCTATCACGTAGCGGCCAGACTGCGTGCCGGGGATTTTAACTACCTGAGTCTGGAATCGGTGCTTAGCGATGCTGGAGTTATCTCACAAATCCCGATTGGCTAGATCACATTAATGTCATCTGGTAGGAATCGCATTGTTGATTGTGGTCACTTCGGTCGAATCGAATACATTCATACAAATCGCTCGGTAGCCAGAGTCGCAACTCAACTACAATGGGATGGTCGAATTCGGTTGTGGCGTGCTTCTGTGGATCTGGCACTAAAGGATTTAAAGCACACTCACCGCAGCCTGGATTTAATTGATTGGGATATTGCTAATGAGTTTATTTGATCAGTTAGTCACCCAAGCGCTAAAAACTCAAACCGAACTATAGCCATTGCGAGTGGTGGTAGTAAAAGAACTACTACACCACGATATCCTTCGTGAGATGAGTGAGGCAGGTTTGCTACAGAATCTTACTTTCATGGGAGGAACCTGCTTGCGTGCTTGCTATGGTTCAAATCGCTTAAGTGAAGACCTGGATTTTACGGGTGGCGTTGACTTTAGACGCGAGCAATTAATGGATCTTGGTGATGTACTAACTAATCATTTAAGGACCAAGTACGATCTAGCAGTTGAAGTGAGTGAACCTAAAAGACAAAGGGGTAATGTCGATACGTGGAAACTTAAAGTTACTACCCGTCCAGAGCAATCGAATCTACCGATGCAGCGTATAAATATAGATATTTGTGCGATACCTAGTTACGAACCAAAGCCGATGATGCTGCTTAATCATTATGGTACCGATATGGGAACTTCGGGCCTAATTCTACAAGCTGAGAGCCGAGAAGAGATTTTAGCGAATAAACTTGTTGCACTGGCTCTACGTCCAAATCGCATTAAGAACCGTGACTTGTGGGACATTACATGGCTACGACAGCAAACTGTAGAATTACCTTTGCCATTGCTAGTTAAAAAGATAGCAGACCATAAGCAGAGCACGGGAGACTTCCTGGAGCTACTTGAAAAGCGGCTCAATCAACTAAAAAGTGATGATATGTCACGAAAGAGCTTTATTCAGGAGATGCACCGATTTTTACCACCGGCGGTTGCAAAAGGCACTGTGGAAAGTGATGAATTTTGGCAGTACCTATGTATGATCGTGACACAACAGGGTCAGCGCGTATTGAGCTATCTTACGGAGGGAAGTTCTTCAGATGATCTTTTCAAAATGTAGCGCTGTAGCTATACGAAATCGGTGCTGATCTGACATCCAATTCTGAGCGACTAAAACTTGCGGTAGAAGCAGAAGTGGGTGCAGCCTCCTAGACGCAGATGCGAGTCGTGAGTTCGCTGACCGCGCTTGAGTTTGCCGTGCTTCGTGAGACGGCATCCAGCGGCACAGGCTATGCTCCGTTTGAAAGGTTTGTCGGAGTACTTGGAGGTGAATCAGATTGTGCTACCGTAAGTTGCGATACACCCATCAGCAAGGCTAAAGCAGCAAGTGTAAAAATAGGTTTTTTCATTGAGGGGCCTTGTATAACGGGCTGTAATTCAAGATACCGGTGCGGTCGAGATGTGTCGCGGCTCAGGCCAGTAGTGCAACTGTGGCACACGCGCAAGCTACTATAGCCACTCCGAAGTTGTTCACTAACGTGGAGGTAAAAAATGGCGGATCTTGACGGTGAAAATGGGTAATCACGCATTAGTGACAGGCGCAGATAATGTTGCAAACAGCGCCAACGAACGCTTTACTCCTATCGCAGCATCCGGTCTGAATCTGGTTTCATGTAGCGTGAGCAAACGTGCGATAACCTTGTGGCTGGCGGTGAGTCCTCAGTGATGCTGATGTGTCGTAACATCAGGCTAGCCTGATGGCCTATGGCGTCCCTGTAATTTCATGAATAATCCAGGGTTCCACCGATCAACGTCCAAGCGTCCGCCAAGGTAACAAACCATCAGGGAAACATCGTCCGACGGATTCGAGCAAGATCATCAAAACCGCAATCACCATAGTAGCTACAACTGCAAGTGCGGTAGCTTCAGCTCCCAGGCCGGCGTCTTTTTAGATTTATAAGTGCCACCCCAAGTGTTTCTGTACCAGCAGACCATAGCAGCACCGAGATGGTTAACTCGTTGAAGGCGAGCAGAAAAACCATTTATGACCAGGTGTGGGCGCAGTCATTCAATTTGGACGATGTATTGTTGTGGGTTGAGCAATTTCCTACGTATGCACAGCAAGCCGTTTGGCTTGATGGACGCAACACGTCTGATCTGGCAAGTCTGCCGCCGCCGATCAGTGAGTTTGCCGAGCTGAAGGCTGCAGGTGTCAACATTGTTGCGCCTCCCATGCCTGTACTTCTAGCCGACAACGGTAACGGACACATCGTGCCGTCCGAATATGAAATGAATGCGAAGGCTGCGGATCTGGATATCATTTCATGAACAACCGAGCGTTCCGGGCGAATCAAACAGGATGTTCTGCAGCAGGGAGGCGCCTTCTATTACAGCTCGACATTGGACGCCGTTGACAACGATGGGGACATCCTCAAGACCATTGATGTGCTGGCCCAGGATGTGGGCATCATTGGTCTGTTTTCAGATTGGCCCGCTACAACAACGTTCTACGCCAACTGTCTGGATCTTAAGTAACAAATTGATACGAGGAGTCAGGTTGTATTGAACTATCGCAGCGAGTGACAGGGTGTGGTCGACGCATCGATGCTGAGACGCTTGAGCAGGTAGCAAGCGTCTCGGATCAATGTTCGGCTTGATCCACTCGTCTACACACCTCCAGGCACACGCGAACCAGCTCAATGTTATCAATCGTAATGCCGGGATTGTGAGTGGGCAAGGTAGAACCTGCTGGTAGGAAATATGCTTCATCGGTAGCTCAATCAATACTATCTATTCCTGTTACCCGGGGAGTCTGCGCGTCAGGAATCCATCGTAACGATCGCGGCCTCCTGCGAGCAGACTTCAAAAAAACCGGTAGCAGCGCAGGCTGCGCGGTCACAATCGCAGCCCACAGATCCTCTGATCAGACTGCTTGTCAATCCCCCAGGCTGAGCAATCCTGAGGCTTCGAGCAGTATGAATTCATTGTTATCCGGATCTTCAAGGTCTCTACCTTTTGAAAACGGAAAGTTGTTGTCATTGGCAACGATGATATGGTTCTCATACACCCTGTCTACGTTTTCAATTGTTACAAACGGAAACGTGAACCGGCCATCATCGCGTTTTCCCTGTAGTGCGAGCCCCTCTGGATCGCTAATATCCATCAAGTCGATATATCCCAGCTTTACCACAGGCTCGCCGGCAGGCACGTCAATATCAATTAAATAGACCCGTTTAAACAGTGCTGGATTCTCGAAACAATTTTCTGTCTGGCCCCCTGTGCAGGCAAATTCCTGATCACCCTGGCCGCCATCACGTTCGATGACCAAACCACGATGCTCATCGATCATGTTGAAATCGCCTATCGCATTGCCGTCCTGCTCAAGTCGATAATGCCAACTCTTGCCAGTCCAGCTTCTAGACTCAATGTCGAATTCAAGCACCCGTAAGGATTCATTGCCATCAACCCGCTCATAGTCATTGTTTTCTGCATCCCACAAAGGTCCCTCCAGTAACGGATAGAGTGTGCTTTGATCCATTGAAGCAGCAAACCCTTCGTAGCCTCTGGAGCGTTTCAAATTTGCAGATGTCTGCGTAACGTCGGGATTGCCAGCGCTGATCTGAAAATGATCTGGCAACTGAATCAGGTTTCCATCAACGATGGTCTGGTAGAACTCTTCGACTACGCCAGTGTTTGCATCAGCGACGAACAAGTAATGACCGAATTCATCCCCAATGAAAATCTTGCCGTTGATAGATCGTCCGGGAGATATACTTGTAATCTGGGCGTGCGTATAACTATACGCCTAGTTTCTAATTTTTCAATAGCAGGAACTGCGGTCCGTTGCAGAGATTAGAAATAATCACCAGTGTCCCGTTAACTTATCAGAAAAGGATAGCTGATTGGGATTGATGGGTATTTTTTCTATAGATCTGCCATGCAGCAAATCGTGATTGCACCATTTTTCAAACAGATTCATCTGCAGAGTATTCATTATCTGCTGCATCGATTATCTTCGATTTCGATAAAAACTTCAGATGCGCGATCAGTAGCTAGACGCAGATCGAGATCCAGATTAGTGATAAGACTGTGTTCTTGCTAGTGTACATAAATGTCTTGATTTTCAAGTTCTGTTTTACCCACTTGCAGTATGACTGGGTCAACGACGCTGATGAGAACTTTGAATTCTGAATGACCCATCTGATAGCAGTCGCGGCTTTTGAGGACGAAATGGTGTCTGTGAGCATACCTCTACAGGTTTGCTTTTCGTCTGCAGACATTTCGATTCGCGCTAATGTATCGAGTCCGTTTTGTCGTCCAATCTATCCAGTATGTCTTCATCATAGGGCCGCTGTTCGAAAAGCTCCTCGGCCTCCTCTAGCTCGTTCAGCATCTCCTCCTCAGCGGCATCAATGGCGTAGGCAGTAGCCAGTCCCGAGGTGTTTGAAGAAATAGGCAGATAAGGCGCGGCTTCGTCAACCACGGTGTGGGCGCGTTGGCTCATACGATAGATCCCGTACAGGCAGATCGCACTCATTAGCAAAAACAGAATGATGAAGTACCATTCGATACCCAGCTTTGACATGGCATAACCAACCAGGATCGGGCCCGACATGGCGCCAAGGCCGTTGATGAACAATAGTCCACCTGCCGCTGCTGCCATCTGTTCAAGCTCCAGATAATCGTTGGCGTATGCTACCAGCAGGGAATACAAGGGATTGGCTGTGCCGCCAAGGATAAAAGCTGCTGTGAGTAGCAGGACATAAGTGTCTCCAAAATGCATACACATCAACGCTGTGATAGCACCAATACCGGTTGTCCCGATGATAAGAATTCGTCTGTCCATTTTGTCTGATAGCCAGCCGATAGGAAACTGAAAGATCATTGCTCCGGCAAAGATGGCCATGATGAAGTAGGAGGTTTGAGCCACACTCAAGCCGCGTTCAGTGGCATAGACCGGCGACATGGCGTATAACACGGAATAGATGCCACCGAGCATCAACATGCCAAAGCAGGCTAACGGCGAAGTACTTATCAGCTCTTTCAGCGGCATCGCCTTGGCTGAATTTCCAACGGGCGCAGTATTGGAGGCGGACAGCAGAATAGGCGCAATTGACAGTGACACCAGTACGGTAATCAGGACAAACAGTGAGTAGTCAGAAGGGTCGCCCAGATTCAGTAGCGACTGACCGAGAAACATACCGAGCATCTGCACAATCATATAGAGAGAGAGTGCCTTGCCGCGCGAGTCGTTGGAGGCCGAATGGTTCAGCCAGCTTTCGGCTACTACATACACGCCAGAGAAACAAAAACCGACCAGCACCCGAAGCAACCACCAGGCATAGGGATTGACGATCGCGGCATACAAGATAAAGGCCGCTGATATCAGCGAGCCAAAGGCGGCAAACACGCGTACATGCCCTACTCGTTGTAGCAGTATAGGTGTTAATTGCGAGCCACCCAGAAAACCCAGAAAGTAGCCTGCCATGATGTAACCCATGGCTGCTGAATCAATCTCTTCCAGTGAGCCTCGTACGCCTAGCAAGGTGCCCTGCAGGCCATTTCCCAGCATTAGCAGCAACATGCCCAGCATCAGGGCCCAAGTTTGTTTAAGTACTGAGAACATGAATTCAGGTATACGCTATTAGCGTGAGGATTGTACGCAAGAGGGTGGGGAGGCAACAGGCGGGCGACGCAATTAAAAGGCCTTTGTCGTAGCTTGAACATTCCGATAGGTATAATGCGCTCAAGAGTTGATGTAGGCAGGGTTACCAAATCATTTCCGGATTGTTACCTACGAGGCTTCTTGCTACCTGCCATTTGCAACACGATGTCCAGACACAGGGCGAATATGATGATGCTGCCACCCACGATAGCCATTGGTGGTAAGTCGGTTCCTATCAATATGGCTGCAGAGAGTATCGCGACGATTATTTCTGACATAGTCAGCAATGCAGCTGTTGGTGCAGGGATACGGCTCGCTCCCCAGATTTGCGCAAGCATGGCAGGATATAAAGCCAGAGCACCAAAACTTATGGCAATCAAGGCAATGAGTAATGCTTGTGTTTGCACAGAACTTCCACCATCGCTTGAAGACTGTGAAGGTATGGTGCTGTTGCTAAGATGGAACCACAATGTGGCCAGTAGTGAAAAAAGCATGGCACTACCGATTGCCACTAGCGTTCGTGAGTAGGCACCGCTGTTTTCATCCGCCCGCAATAAACTCAGACTGATACCCCAGCACATACCTGAGGCAATGGCGCACCAGTCTCCTGCAGAACGCGGTACTGGAATGCCATCGCCTTCACTGAGTAATAACCACAAACCCACTAATGCTACGAACATAATGACCAGCCTGACAATACTGATGGGCTCGCCGTAGATGACTCTTGCTGATAACGTTGTCCAGAGTGGTAATAGATAAAACAGAAACACAACGCGAATAACATCGGTATAAATGAGTGCAATAAAATACAAGGTTGTTGCAAGCCCCAATACAAGCCCTGCACGTAAGGTCACTCGCTGTCGAAGATCAGTTAACTCCGATCGAATGACCGTCATGATTAATGCAGGTAACAGGGCTGCTGCCATAACGAAGGTTAAGGCCCACAAGGCGCTGACGCCCAACGTATCCAAGTAACGCAACGGTATCCAGAATAAACCCCATAGCGACGCTCCTGTAACCACAGCGAGGGCGCCAGAGGTCTGCGTCTTTGTGTATCCTGAATGGGCTGTAGTTTTCATACGTAGGCAGTGTACAGGTCTGCGTATTCACTTCGCATTAAACGATATCTCGAGGATATGCAATGGATTTACTAAAAATGGGTAAGGATCTTCTAGGCGATAAACTGGGTAATTCCGGTGGCGTCATGGAAGCTTTGTCAGGTCTGACGAGTGGCGAAGGTCTGGACATGGCCGGTATCGCAGAAAAACTTAAAGCGGGTGGTTTGGGTGACAAGGTAAGCTCGTGGCTGGGAGATGGAGAGAACGAGCCGGTATCAGGTGAAGAGCTTACTAATGCTTTGGGTGCCGATCAGATAGGCGCAATGGCAGCCAAACTAGGCGTCGAGCCTGACGCAGCCGCTGAGACTATGTCCAAAGCGGTACCATCGCTTATGGACAAGATGAGTTCTGGGGGGAATATCCTCGATGCAACCAAGTCGGGCAATCCTCTGGACATGGCGAAGAACCTGTTCAAGTAGGTTTTGATTAGAAGGCAAAAGCCAATGACACCAGGGTTAAGTGAAAGCCATTTAATAATAGCCCTGTAAACAGTGAACACGGCCAGGCGAACAAATTTTTTAATAATCGCCTGGCCCGTCAATGTATTCACATGGGGCAATCCTGGTCCTTTACCAATAGCTTATGGCATTGGCGTACATGTTTTCCAAGTCAACAAGGTTCGAGTCGCGGGGTGCATTGGCTATTGCACGCCCCTGGCGAGATGATGAATTGGCCAGCGCCTGAACATTCGATTTATCAAATCCTACACCTGACAGTCCGTTAGGCATATGCGTTGCGCGCATCAGTTCAATCAGGCGATTTGCCAATACTTCACCGGCATCATCGGGTGTAGCGCCTTTGTCATCGGCAAGTAAAAAACGTGCGCCCTGAAGGTGTCTCTCCGGTGCGGCTTCTGCGGTATAGCGGAAGATGGCTGGTGCATTAACAATGACGCTGATTCCATGCGGTACGAAGGGTGTTGAGACTGGATAACCTTCGGTAGTGATGTCTTTCATCAGGTGGGTCACACCATAGGACATGGCATGAGGCAGGTGCGTGCCAGAATTGCCAAAGCCGATTCCTGCCAACGTCGCGCCCCACATGAGCTGGTCTCGCGCAACCGTATCCGAGGCATCATTGACACCACGAGCCAGAAATTTGCCTACGATTTCCATGGCCTCGCGTGCGGCCAGATCACTAAAAGGATTGGCGCCCTGTATGTATTGTCTGGCAGTGGGTGAAAATATTTTGTCATGTTGTGTATAGGCGCGGGAGGTATAGCATTCCAGTGCATGGCAGCACAAATCAAATCCCGTTGAGGCAACCACATTGGCTGGCAGGCTGTCGCACACCTGTGCATCTACAATCGCAACATCCGGCAGCATGTGCGGACTTGCCATCACGAATTTGGTGTTCAGGCTGTTAATGCGAAGGACTGCTATCGACGTGCATTCAGATCCGGTACCTGCGGTTGTCGGGCAGGCTATGTGTGGTAACAGGGGGCCTGGTATAGCACGTCCATTGCCAATGGGCGGTGCAAAATAGTCAACAGCTTCTCCCCCATGGACATGCAAAACCAATGCGGCTTTGGCTGTATCCATGACCGATCCACCACCGACCGAGACCATGGCATCGACACGGGCATCCGCAAGAAAGGCAGCGCCTCGGCTCACCGAATCATCGTCGGGTTCTACCCGGATATCGGAAAACACCGCCACCTCTATTCCAGTCTGGGTAAGCGATTGTGTAACCTCAGCCACCAAGGGGCCATCAAGCAGATAGGGGTCGGTAAACAGCGCCACACGTCTGACGTTGAGTGCTGCTGCTCGTGGCCCTGCCTCGGATAATGTGCCGCGACCAACGGTCAGTTTTGGCATGGCGACGGTAAACGAATCTGCACCGTGGTCCTTGGGTGCGAAATACTGACAGCCCATCATCTCCTCCTGTTTTCACGAGCCCTAAGTGTATTGCTTGCGGTTTGCAAGCGTGGCGATAATCAATAACAAAAAAGGCGCGGAGATTATCCCGCGCCTTTCAGGCAGATATAATACGTGCGGCTGTGCCGACTACCTCATTAGCTGGTTTTCTCGCTGAGAATTGTCAGACCTTTAAGCAGATTCAGCGCTTCGAACAGCTGGTAATCGTCGTATACCAGATTGTCTTCCGACACCTCGCCATCAACCGTCTCTGCATCATCATCCTCTCCCTCGTTTATCAATGATCCACGCAAGCTGGATTCGGAGAGTGGAGTAAATTCGCTTTCCTCGTTCGGACGCACCCAGGAGCCGGGTCGTGTCTGGATGTCTGGCTCGATACCCAGTGCCTGAATAGAGCGACCATTTGGCGTGTAATAGCGTGAAGTGGTCAGCTTGACAGCACCTCCAGCTCGAAGGTCCTGAATAGTCTGTACCGATCCCTTGCCAAATGTCTTGCTGCCCAGCACAACTCCTCGGCCATGATCCTGCATGGCACCGGCGACAATTTCTGATGCTGAGGCTGAACCACCATTAACCAGTACGACTAATGGTGCGCCATTCAGGACATCGCCTTCGGTGGCGTCGTAGCGTAGTTTCGAATCGCTCTCACGACCATCGGTGTAAACAATCATGCCGTCGTCGAGAAATGCATCGGATACGCCAACAGCCCCCGATAGTACGCCACCGGGATTGTTACGAAGATCCAGCACCAATCCTCTGAGGTTGTCGTCTTCAGCTTCCGATTTCATCGCCTTGATAGCCTTGAGCATATCGGCGGTTGTCTTGGTCTGAAAATTTGAGATACGCAGATAACCGAAGCCTTCTTCAAGCATGCGATTTCTGACGCTAGTCACCTTGATGATGTCGCGTTCGATATCTATATTGAGCGGTTTGTCTTCGCCTTCACGGATAATGGTCAATGTGAGGATACTGCCGGGTTTGCCACGCATCAGCTTCACGGCGTCGTTTAAAGACAATCCCTTGGTAGGTGTCTCATCGAGTCGGATGATCAGATCACCGGATTGAACGCCTGCGCGCGCCGCTGGTGTGTCGTCGATAGGGGATACTACTTTGACGAAGCCATCTTCCATGCCCACCTCGATACCCAGGCCGCCAAATTCGCCAGTGGTGCCGATACGCAGCTCATTGAATTCTTCTGTGTTCAAGTACGCCGAATGAGGATCCAGGCCGTTAAGCATGCCGCGGATAGCATATTCGAGAAGCTCCTCATCGGAGACCTCCTCGACGTAATCATTCTTGATGCGGCTGAATACGTCAGTGAACGTGCGCATCTGTTCCAGAGGCAATTCGTCACCGTTGCGGGCTCCCATGACGTGTTGAGTCAGCGTCAGCGAGCCTCCAACAATGGCGCCAGCCAGAACGAGGCCGACTGAGCGTGTGTTTACCTTCATGCAGTTCTACTCCAGTTTATGACGACCCGACAAGCCACCAAGATGGTGCCAGCGAGCATAAATGCCAGTATTTTTCGTACGATATGTTCAACAATACCGACTAATTGCAACTGAGACCACCATCAGGACGTACTGTTCCATGGCAATAATTGATGATCACTGTGTGTGATCCTGCGCCTGCGTCCGACCTGCCTTTCTATCTACGAGCTGGATGCCGGTTTCAACCAGTCTTGCGGATCCAGCGCTGTCGCGTTGTGACGGATCTCGAAATACAGACCGCTGGTATTCTGGCCTCCAGAGTCCCCTACCTTTGCAATTGTTGATCCGGACGACACCCAACTGCCGGTTGCCGGTGTGACAGTGCGGTTACCTCCGTACAACGTCATGTATCCGTCACCATGGTCGAGAATGACCAACATGCCAAATCCTTGTAACCAGTCGCTGTAGACTACCTCACCATCGGCAACCGCCCGCACCCGATCGCCTTCGCTGGCCGCTATGTACCATCCATCCCATTGTAATTTGCCAACTGATTTGGTTTCGCCGAAACGAGCGGTAATCTGACCTGATACTGGTGGCTCATATTGCCCTTGCAATGCCTTGAAGTACCCGGAGCCGCCGCGTTGCAGGCTTTCCAGTTCTTCCATCAGGCTTTGCAGTCGTTGCTGGTCCTGTTGCAACTGGGCAACACTGCGTGTCGTGTCTTGCAATACGCTGTCAACATTGTCAATTTTTTGTCGCTTGGTTTGCGCATCGCGCACATGTAATTCACGTTGGCTCGCGGCTTTGTCGCGGATGTGATTCAACCAGTTCCGATCTTTAAGCGTTGTCAGGTGCGCATGCTCCACACCTTCAAGGAATTCAATGGCAGACTGGACTTGCCGTTGCTGGGCCTTGAAAAAATAGCTGTGGTAGACATCCAGACGCTGGGCCAGCGCAGGATTGTCGTGCTGTAACAGGGTTTTCAGCTCTGAGGCTGCGCCGATACTCTGTGAGCCACGTAGTGATTCAGCCAGTTCGTTCTTGCGCTGGGCGATGTCAACATTGGCGTTTTCGACATCTTGCTCAAGTATTGCGAGTTGCCTGTCGAATTCGGTGATGCGAATGACCAGCTCTGCCAGGCGTTGTTCGCGCTCACCCAGTTTTTCATTGGCAAGCTTAAAGGCTGCTTGCAAGTCGCTTTTTAACAGATTGTTTTTATCAATGATTTGCTTGAGTGCTTGAAGCTGTTCGTCGGTCTCCTGAATTTGCGCTGTCAGCTCATCGACACTCTTGGCCCCTTCGGCCTGTAAGGATGGCGACAGGCTTGCGCCCAGCAGTAACAGCAGGCAAGCGCCTGTCTTGGATGTTGTGGATAAACTCATACCACTGAGTGTAGCTGGTGAATGATCATTTTATTCAAGGAACATTAACCCGGTTACACGCGTATCTTGGCTAGTCAAAGCTTCTCGCGATGAGGGTGTAGCAACGGTGGCTTTCCGTAGCGCTTGCGCATCCAGTTTAGCGAGCTGTATACAGTTTCCCGGCTGGCAACATAGCGCAGCAGCCGATGTTTGCCGGGGAAGCGGGCGATCGACAGTCCCATGAGCAGGGTAATGAGACCGGGTCCGGGTATGACAAGCATCAACACACCCAACGAAACCAATGCAGCACCAAACAGAGTCCTCAGGGCATCGATACTGACTCTTATCAGCGGATGTGCCGGTGCTTTGCCGTCTCGCTGCAGCAGGTAGTCTTCCGGTAAACGGGCAACAATCCAAGGTGTGGCCACTATGCTGAGTAGCAGCAGTATTGTCGAGCCTGCTGTCAGTGAGCCCACCAACATCACATGCTGGCCTAGCCATTCGGTAATCATCGGCCTTGCCCGCTGTGAGCATCATACGCTCTGCTTTGACAACCGGAAATTCGTTGCACCGGCTCAGGGAAGCCAGTTGATTTCGTGTGCGGTGCAATGGTGCACAATCACACTGCGAAGACTCTCGGCCATGTGCGGGCCAATTGCGAGCTGTACGCTGAGGTGGAGATACGACCAGTCATGATTGCAGCATAACGTTGTGGGTAGAGCGCAGTATGTTGGCGAAGCCGCCAGGATACAAGGGGGTGGTGTAAGGCCCATCAGGCCTTCATGCATACCCAAAGTGAGTGTCGGGTCTTGTGTTCGCTCGTCGCAATAGGCACTGTTTCATATAATCGACAATTCAAACGCAGACAATTCAATGGACCCACAAATTCCGATAGCTATCCAGCGGCTTGATTATCAGGCCTCTCCATGGCAGATTAGCCATACGCGCCTGCACTTCGAACTGGATGCCACATCCACGCGTGTTCATAGCGAGTTAACCATCCAGTATGTTACGGAACCGGGTGGTTCATTGACGCCGTCACCGCTGCGTCTGGATGGTATTGATCTGCAGCTGCAAGGCGTGGCTGTCGATGGAGTCCCACTGGCCGACGATGCGTATCAAGTGGATGAATGCTCATTGAGCCTGCCAGAGCTGCCGCCCACCTGTGTCGTCAGCATCGATACGCTCATCAACCCTCAGGCCAATACAGCGCTGGAGGGTCTGTACCGTTCCAGCGGTAATTTCTGCACGCAGTGTGAGGCTGAGGGCTTTCGCAAGATTACCTACTATCTTGATCGCCCGGATGTGTTGTCTGTTTTCGATGTGTCGATAGAAGCCCATCAAGGTGAGTGTCCTGTGATGCTCAGTAATGGCAATCTTGGAGAGGCTGTCAAACTTGACAATGGCCGACATAGGGTCAGCTGGCACGATCCGCACCCTAAGCCCTGTTATCTGTTTGCGCTGGTGGCAGGACAGCTTGCCGTCACTGAAGACCAATTCGTGAGCGCCAGTGGTCAACAGGTGCTACTGCAGATTTACGTTCAGGCACACAATATCGAATACTGCGACTACGCCATGCAGGCTCTGAAGAGGTCCATGCTCTGGGATGAGAGCGCCTACGGGTTTGAATACGATCTTGAGCGGTTCATGATTGTGGCGGTGGATGATTTCAATATGGGCGCCATGGAAAATAAGGGACTTAATATTTTCAATTCCCGTTATGTGCTGTGCAATGTAGAGACAGCCACAGATAGAGATTTTCTTGGTGTCGAAGCGGTTATCGCACACGAGTACTTTCACAACTGGACGGGAAATCGCATTACCTGCCGTGACTGGTTTCAGTTAAGTCTGAAAGAGGGGCTTACCGTGTTTCGTGACCAGTGTTTTTCAAGTGATATGCACTCAGCCACCGTCAAGCGAATCGAGGATGTGCGCTTGTTGCGTGCGCGTCAATTTGCAGAAGATGCAAGTCCAATGGCGCATCCCATTCGCCCGGATAGTTATATTGAAATCAATAATTTTTATACCGTAACTGTTTATGAAAAAGGCGCAGAAGTAATACGCATGTTGCACACATTGCTGGGTGCGCAGGCCTATCGAGCCGGGATGGATGAATATGTGCGCCGTCACGATGGTAGTGCAACAACATGTGATGCTTTTGTGGATGCGATGCAGAGTGTTACCGATACGGATCTTACACAGTTTCGTCGGTGGTATGAAATCGCTGGTACACCTAGGCTTTGCGTTAGCGAAGACTATGATGAGCAGGCGCAGCGTTATCGCTTGACTATTACACAGTACATACCGGATACGCCGGGTCAGAGCGACAAGCCGCCGTTGTTCATTCCTGTTGTTATGGGCTTGCTGGACAATCAGGGGCAGTCACTGCTGTTTGACGACGACGCCTGCCTACCCGGAAGAGCGCTTGATGATGGCTCGGGTAACATCGTTCTTGAATGTATACACTCCAGTCAGAGCTTTGATTTCAAGAATATAAAAGCCAAGCCAACAGCGTCGCTGTTACGCGGTTTTTCAGCTCCCGTAAAGCTTGAACAATCGCTTGATGATGCACAACTGGCGTTGCTGATCGCACATGATAGTGATGGTTTCAATCGCTGGGAGGCGATGCAAAGACTGGGCGAGCGGGTAATCATGGCGCAGTTGCATGGTCAGGATACGAGCGAATCTCTGCAAGTTTTGAATGCGGCTTTGTCTACATTGCTGACAGACAATGAACTGGATAATGCGTTTAAGGCAGAGGCCCTGCAAATGCCGTCCATCGCCACACTGGCAGAGTCATTAGAGCAGGTGGACTACCAGCGTCTTGGAGCTGCGCGAGATCATGTCCAACATGCAATAGCGTTGCATCTTGAGCCCGTGTGTAGGGCCCTTGTGTGTGAGGGGCGTGATCCAGCACTCAGCTTAATGGATGACAAAGCGATGGGTATAAGAGCGTTAGCTAATACGGCCTTGTTGTTGCTGACTCATATTGCTGATCTTGACTGGCCAGAGCTTGCCCGGCAACAGTTTGTGCACTCTGACAATATGACGGACAAGCTGGCGGCGCTGGCGTGCTTGAGTCACGGCTTCAGTGACCAGCGTCAGCAATCATTGGAGGAGTTTTATGATACAGCCCAGGCGCATAAACTTGTCCTGGATAAATGGTTTTCTGTACAGGCCAATTCAAGGCGTCCGGAGGTTATCGATGATGTTCAGACGCTGTACAATCATCCGGATTTCGATATGCGTAACCCTAATCGTGTGCGCGCTCTTATTGCCAGTTTCGCCATGAACAATCTGGTTGCATTCCATGCCACTGATGGACGAGGTTACACGTTCCTGGCAGATAGAGTGCTGGAACTCGACGCAGTTAATCCGCAGGTAGCCGCATCACTTGTTATTCCACTGACACGTTGGGCAAGGCTGATAGAGACACAACAAGTCATGATGCGGCAGCAGCTAACCAGAATCATGCAAAGCGCCAGTTTATCGCCGGGTGTCTATGAGCTGGTGAGCAAATCTATCAGCTAGAAAATAGTCGCCAACTGTTTCTAATTGTGTCGTGATTGATTGCACTTTGGCAAAATCATGCATTTGAGAGAGGACTCGTGTCATAAATTGTAAACCGGACAACGGTGTTTGTTAACAACCGTTGCAACCCTGTCTTTCGTCGCAAGAATGCAAGCCTTGCGTGCTAATTTCTACCTCTAACGCCGAGCAATACATGTGAGGTGTAGAAATGAGAGAAAATTGATGGAGGCTGTAATGGTTGATCGACAACAAGGTACCGTTAAGTGGTTTGACAATGCCAAAGGGTACGGTTTTATCATAAGCCCAAGTGGTGAAGACGTTTTCGTGCACTACCGGGTTATAGAAGGTGAAGGCTATCGCTCACTGAGCGAAGGTCAGGTCGTCGAGTTTGAAGCGACGCAAAGTGACAAGGGCTGGCAAGCCTCAGTTGTTCTGACTGAAACCGCTGCCTAAACAAATCAGGATATTGCCGTCTGCGCTAAGCGACGGCACAACTTACCCTCCAGGCAGGATTAACGGTATATCACTGGCATCAAGCTTCAGGACCCAGTGTCCCATTCCCTTTCGGGATGGGCGCTTTTTGTTCAAGTCCGGTGGGCATAGAGTAGACTCCTCTGGCCGTTGTTTACTTCCAGATATTGATGCTTATGGTAAATCCCGAAGGCCGCGTTCTTCACCAGGTGCAGTTTCCTGTTCGCTGGGGCGATATGGATGCTTTGGGCCATATCAACAACATCGTGTACTTTCAATACTTCGAGATCGCGCGGTTGCAATGGTATGAGCAAGCAGGATTCCAGCCACTGGCAAGCTCCACACAGGGCATGGTCATTGTCGATAATCATGCTCAATACTTAAAATCCGTGGTGTATCCGGCCTTGATAACCGTGCGTATGGGGGGCCACTCACCCGGAAGAAGCTCCTTTGTCAGCACTTATACACTGACGGTTGAAGATGAGGTGTATACCCGAGGCAGCGCCAAGGTTGTCTGGATTGACACCATGGCTGGCAAATCGGTGCCACTGCCAGAATCGGTTCGCGCCCTCGTGTCGTAATGTACTTTCGTGTCGTGACGTATTGGCGCGATGCCTGAATGGCGCCACCTTCGCACGCACCCCAAAGAACACACACCTCAATACATCGGTTAAAAAAGAGAGCACGAATTTATGTCAGATGGTTTTTGCATCGAATGCGGAGCGCCGTGTCGCCGCCAAACACCTGGAGGTGACAATCGACCAAGAAGGGTGTGCACCGGATGCAATGTCATCCATTACGAAAACCCTAAAAACGTTGTTGGTTGCCTGCTTGAATGGCAGGGAAAGGTCCTGTTGTGCAAACGCGCTATCGAACCTCGCCTTGGGTTCTGGACCTTGCCGGCAGGATTCATGGAGAACGAGGAAAGCACCCGGGAAGGTGCCTCCCGGGAAGCCTTCGAAGAGGCTACCGCCATGGGTGACAAGCTGCGTTTGTTTGCAGTCTACAATCTGCCTCGCATCAGTCAGGTATACCTGATGTACCAGGGTGAATTAAGGGATGGTTTTGCCGAGGCCAGTGAGGAGACGCTGGAGGTGGACTTGTTTGATGAAGCGGATATCCCCTGGCAAGAACTTGCTTTTCCAGTCGTAACAGAGTCGTTGACGCGTTATTTCGAGCAACGCTCAAATCCGACGAGCTCTGTCTTTCACGCGGATATTCGTAGTCGGCCAGGTCAGCCACTTGAGATCGTGCGACACGCCTGAGAGATTGTGCGAGAACGGCGATTAATCATTCTGTTCTCAGGCAGCTTCGTTGCATTATCCACTTGTGCCGCAACAATTACAGTTCTCGCAGCTCCCGCCGTAGTATCTTGCCAACATTAGTTTTTGGAAGCTCATCTACAAACTGGATGACCTTGGGACATTTGTACCCGGTTAGCTCTTCCTTGCAATATGTCATGATGTCTTCCTTTGTCAGAGCGGGATCTTGCTTGACCACAACAACTTTAACCACTTCGCCCGAGTGTTCGTCCGGTATGCCGATGGCACCGACCTCCAGAACGCCGGGCATGGCCGCTATGACATTTTCTATCTCGTTGGGATACACATTAAAGCCAGACACCAAAACCATGTCTTTCAATCTGTCGACGATTTTGAAATAGCCTTTCTCGTTCATGATGGCAACATCGCCTGTGTGCAGCCAACCTTCACTGTCTATGGCTTCGGCGGTGGCCTCTGGTCGCTGCCAGTAGCCCTTCATGACCTGTGGCCCTCGAATACAAAGCTCTCCGGCCTCACCCACAGGCAGTAGATTGTTGTCGAGGTCTCGAATGGAGCCATCAGTCGAAGACAAAGGCAGACCGATGGAATCGTTATATTCCTCGATATCCAATCTGTTTATGCAGGCAGCTGGACTCGTTTCAGTCAGGCCATACGCTTCGATAAGTGTATTGCCCGTGACTTCCTTCCAGCGATCAGCGACAGATTTTTGCACGGCCATACCGCCACCGAGTGTCAATTTGAGCTGCGAGAAATCAATCTGATCGAAGCCCGGTGTGTTCATCAGCGCGTTGAACAGGGTGTTGACACCTGTGAATGCTGTGAATTTGAACTTTGCCAGCTCTTTTACGAATGCTGGCATGTCACGCGGATTGGTGATCAACAGGTTCATGGCGCCAAGCTTCATATAGGTCAGGCAATTGGCGGTTAATGCAAAGATATGATAGAGCGGCAATGCGGTGACAATGATCTCACGGCCTTCGTCTTGCTCGACGTCATTAATCCAGGTCCAGGCTTGCTGGATATTGGCAACCATATTTCGATGAGTAAGCATGGCACCTTTGGCAACTCCCGTTGTGCCACCTGTGTACTGCAAAAAGGCAATATCATCATGCGATAAATCAGTATTGACCACTGGCAGTTGTGCCCCGCTTGCCAGTACATCTTTCATGTTGTACGCACCAGGCAGGGAGAATGGCGGAACAATTTTCTTGACGTATTTAAGAACAAAATTAATCAGCATCGATTTTGGAAAGCTGAGCATATCGCCAAAGCGTGTGGTGATTACCGTCTGCACCTGCGTATCGTCGATAACGTCCGACACGGTATGCGCGAATGCCTCGACCACGACAATGGCTTTAGCGCCTGAATCTTTTAGCTGGTGTTTAAGTTCGCGATCGGTGTAGAGAGGGTTGGTGTTTACTACCACAAGGCCTGCTCTGAGTGCGCCGAACACCACCACCGGGTATTGCAGCAGATTTGGCATCATGATGGCGATGCGGTCGCCTTTGACAAGACCGGCCTCGTGTTGACACCAGGACGCAAAAGCTTGCGTGTAATCTTCAAGCTGTTGGTAGGTGATAGTCGTACCGAGATTATGAAAAGCTGGCCGGTCCGCAAAACGCCGGGTGCTTTCTGCAAATATTTCAACCACAGACGAATAGGCGTCGACATCGATTTCGGCGGGTATCGAGCTTGGGTAGGACTCTAGCCAGGGCTTATCCATCATGTCTCCTCTTGCAGGTTGAGCGACGCCATTGCGTTGTGCGGTGGGCGTTATCGTTTGATAGTAGGATGCAATCCGTTGCGGCGTCTGTTGTTTGTGTTACGCAGCACCACAACATTTCTTGTACTTTTTACCACTTCCGCAAGCACATGGCTCGTTACGTCCCTGTTTTGGTTGATCACGTTTAAATTGATCAACATCAGGAACTTCAGCGTCGCGAAAATACCATTGCCCGTGATATTTTTCGAAAACACCGCGTTCATGATGAGTGTGCCGACGCCTGGCGGCGTCACGATAGCGCGCCATGAACTCGATTCGCGCTGATGAATCTTCCAAGCCACCACCATCGACGTTAACGATCTCCAGACCTAACCATGTTGACTCGCTAGCCCAGCGTTGAGTCGCCGCCACGTCGATATCGGCTCTGGTTGAAGGGTGATGTGTGGCGAGAATGAAATCCATTTCACCCAAGGTATGTGCAGTATATCGCGCACGAATAAGTACCTCGGCGCTTTCGGCCCGGTTGTCACCATTGATGATGGGCTGACAACATTCTTTCAGGGTTCGGCCGGAGCCGCAGGGACATTCAGTCATTGCTTGATTTTTGGTTGGAGTATCGCGACGGGCAAGTTTACCGCACTAGGAGTCTTTTCAATGCACGTAGATACGGTTTCCATCAACATCACGGGTATAGGGAAAATGAATATTCTTCAACGATTGCCCTTGCATGGTTACCGAGGCACTGTCACGAAATTCGCCTTGATCGGTAAACTCAAACCCAAAGCGGCGTTCCAGGCAGGTCGAACCTGTGGCATTGCGCGTCAGACGCATGCCAGATAGAGCCGCCGTCTGGTCGAGGAATTGCAGTTGCCTCTGAATGCAGGCCTGCTTCGCATGCTCAACGGCTAATTCATGGGCACGCGAACCTGTCCACCACAACCTTACAAGAAGTATGGGTATTGCAATGATCAGCAAATCGAATAGCGCGTTGCCTGTCATGGTTGTCAGGGAGTGTTTTTCATCGATCGGTGAAAATCGTATTGATATGAAACAATAATGAATGTTACACAGTGGTTACTGATAGAACAGGAAACCTGTCAGCGTTTTTCTGGCGCTGATCAGCTCAATCTTACGGATTTTTACACATAAGTTAATGCGGTTCCTATAATGAATAATCATTATCAAAAGACTGACACAATGGCTAGTATTGACGCACTCGATTCACAGACACGCACAGAACTGGAGGCTGCTGCCTTCCGGACACTGGTCGCTCATCTGCAGCAAAGGAGCGACGTGCAGAATATCGATATGATGAATCTGGCGGGATTCTGTCGCAATTGCCTGTCAAAATATTATATAGCGGCGGCTGGTGAGCGCGACATTGACCTCGACTACGAAGATGCTCGTACGCATGTGTACGGGATGCCTTATCCACAATGGAAAGATCAGCACCAGCTTGATGCCACCCCTGAGCAGAAAGCGGCTTACAAAGCGACTCATGACTAAAGCAGATAACGGTATCTGACAAATCCAGACATTGAGGTGACGTCACCATGCAGGACTCAGCTTCAACTGAACACGAGCAGTTTCCAGGCGATTACCTGTCTGGCGAAGCACCGTGCCACCTGCTGATCGTCGGAGAACTACCGCAGTCTTTGCTCAGGGGCGCGCCCGCAGGCGTGTCCATTCATCATCTGACAACGCTTGGTGAAGCCGAGAATCAGATCGCGGTCGAAGCCACTGATGATAATAAACGCCAAGATGAGACAGAGCGCGTGCTTGTGTTGAATGTAGCTTCGTGCGACGAACCCTTCGAGCAATGCCTGGGTCGTGCTGTCAGGGCATTCCCGCATCGCGTACTTGTGCACAGTACATGTACAGTAGAGAATCCGGGTTGGGCTGATGAGGCATATTTTGCGTTTGGTTTTCGAAAACTGCGGGTGGAGCAGGACGGCGTTAACCCTGGCGTCATGGTCAAGTGGTTCGAATATCGACTCAGTCAGTACAAGCCTTCACCTGATTGGCTGAACGCGCAATTCTGGGCGAATCCCGAACGTTTTGACAAGGACGATGATCCCGACGGATATTGCGAAGAGTCTGAGGATGATTACGAGGACGAAGAAGGGGAAGAAGAATGAGTGCCCCGATCAGAAACTTGTGACATCTGGATGTTGACGGTTGGCTTCGATGGCGATTTTATATTCATTGATTCACACCGTCGGTGTACCTGCAAGCTTTAAGGGTCTAAGCTATGCGACCACCGGGCTCGAGGTGGTTTTATTGGCGACATTTGAGTTGGTAGGTCGGGCGGCGCCATGGCGATCGTCAGAGTATGAATTAACAGGAGAAATTTAGTGAGTCGCGCACAGAGTATCGAGCTAACCGAACTGCAGGGTGATGGCATTGGCCCCGAGCTTGCCGAATCGGTGCATGCTGTAGCTGAGGCCTTGCCTTTGGACATACGTTTTCGGCCCGTGGACTGGAGCCTGGCCAATCGTGAAAAACGCGGTGATGATGTCATCGACGAAGCAGAGGAGTCAATGCGGGCCACTCGGTTAGCGGTCAAATACCCCACGGTTACTAATAAGCGAAGCCCAAACGCGCTCATCCGTCGTCGATGTGATTTCAGTGTTATCTACCGTCCGGCGATATCGATCAAAGGGATTCACAGCAACTTCAAGGAAAATGTCAATCTGCATATCGTGCGTATCGCTACCGGTGGCACTTACGACGACCCTGGACAGCTAGTTGGCAAGGATGCAGCGGTATCACTGCGCATGGTGGAAAGGAAACCGTGCGAACAAGCGGCCAAATTTGCCTTTCAGCTAGCCCGCTCCAAAGGCATGATGTACGGTAACAGCCATTATTCAATGACCAGTTCATCCAAGCACACCATTCAGCGTGTGACAGACGGACTGTTTGAATCGGTCGTGGCTCAGGTACATGACCAGTACCCGGATGTCGAGCATCATGTGGAGCTTTTTGATGCGCTGCTGGCCAAGATCATAATCGACCCTTCAGCATTCGAGGTTGTACTGGTCCTGAATGAATACGGTGATTTTCTTTCTGATATGGCCTCTGGCCTGGTGGGAAGTCTGGGTACCGGGGCGTCGGGTAATTATTCGTTTGATGCCAGCAATGAGGTGGATATCGCCATGTTCGATCCAGCCGGTGGGACAGCTCCCGATATTGCCGGTAAAAACGTGGCTAACCCCGCCGCCGCATTATTGGCATTCGGTATGCTTCTGGATCACGTAGATCGATACGATCTTGGTCATGCCTTGCGACTTAGCCTGCTCGGATGTATCGAGAACGGGCACAGCACGCGGGATTTGGGTGGCAAACTGAACACAGATGAATTCACAAAGGCCGTGATAGACAATATTCCGGCGCACCTGTGAAGCAACTACTCGCAGCTTTTACATCATCAACCGTTATAAAGGCCGGTTCGTTGCCGGTTTTGTTCAGGATCAACTCATGAGCGCAACACCCAAATCAACGCACACAATGGCATCCATGCAAGAACAATGGAACAGCTCCATGCTCGGCGGTGCCAATTCACCGTGGCTGGAAACCCAGTACGAGCAATACCTTAAAGATCCTAATTCGGTAGACGAGAGCTGGCGTAATTTTTTCGGAAATCTGCCGCTGGTAGCTGAAAATACTCGTGAAGTTGCACATTCCGAGGTACGAGCCCAGTTCCGTCAGATGTCCTCTGTCAGAGTCACCAATGGCGCATCCTCATCTGCAGGCAACCATAGTGGTGGTGCAGAGCTAAAGCAGATATTCGTATCACAGCTGATTAACGCGTACCGTGTCCGGGGCCATCAGTTGGCAAACATCGACCCACTGGGCGTACATACCGATGCGATGGTGCGCGAGGTCAGGTTGCACGAAAACGGCTTGTCAGAGGCAGATCTGGACACGGTTTTCCCGACCCCTTCTCTTGAAGGTATCGATCAGGCTCCGTTAAAAGACATCATCGCCCATCTGGAGAAATGTTACTGCGGCTCCATCGGTTATGAGTTCATGTACATCGATTACACGCCGCAGAAAGACTGGTTGCAGCAGCGCATCGAAAGCGTCGCATCAGCGCCTGCGCTAAATCCGGATACGCGTCGGTGGATTCTTCAGCGTGTCACGGCTGCCGAGAGCATGGAGCGGCATCTGGGCTCTCGTTATGTAGGCCAGAAACGCTTTTCCCTTGAAGGTGGTGAGGCCCTCATAGTTGTCATGAGCGAACTGGTACGCCGGGCAGGTGATGCCGGAGTCAAGGATATGGTTATCGGTATGGCGCATCGTGGTCGCCTCAATGTACTGGTCAATATACTGGGCAAGAACCCGGCAGAGTTATTCTCCGAATTTGAAGGTAAACACAACGAAAGCCTCTCCTCCGGTGATGTGAAATACCATCAGGGATTCAGCTCCGATATCAGTACCCCGCATGGGCATATGCATTTATCGTTAGCCTTCAATCCGTCACATCTTGAGATTGTTTCACCGGTAGTGGAAGGCTCGGTACGTTCCCGCCAGGATCGCTACGGCGACAAGGACGGCGATATGGTTATTCCGATAGCCATTCACGGCGATGCAGCTTTCGCCGGACAAGGCGTTGTCATGGAGACGTTTAACATGGCAGATTCGCGCGGTTTCTCGACCAAGGGGACCGTGCATATCATCATTAACAATCAGATCGGCTTTACGACCAGTAACGTTGCTGATGCACGCTCGACGCTGTATGCCACTGATGTGGCAAAAATGATTAACGCACCGATATTCCATGTCAACGGTGATGATCCAGAGGCGGTGTTTTTTGTCACGCAGCTGGCGATGGATTTTCGCATGGCGTTCAAGAAAGATGTCGTCATCGACATGGTCTGCTACCGACGTCATGGGCACAACGAGACTGATGAGCCGTCTGTGACGCAGCCCATAATGTACAAGTCGATCAAGGCACTACCTACCACGCGCGCCTTGTATGCCGAGAGCCTGGTTCAGGCGGGTATAGTCAGTGCCGAGGAGGCGGATCTACTCATCGAGGACTACCGTCGCGCCTTGGACGACGGCCAGAATGTGGCACCGAATGTCATGGAAGGTCTGCCAGAGGCGCCCGAACTGCACGTCGACTGGAGTCGCTATCAAGCCATGGACTGGAAGATTCCCTATGATTCGACCGTGCCGTTACACAATATTCAGTCACTGGCCACTCAGCTGACCACGCTACCGGATGGTTTGGCTTTGCATTCGAGGGTGAGCAAGATTGTCGAAGACAGACGCAAGATGACTGCCGGTGCGTTGTCGCTGGACTGGGGTTATGCCGAGACCATGGCTTATGCCACGCTTCTTGATCAGGGGTACTCGGTAAGGTTGTCGGGGCAGGATTGTGGCCGTGGAACCTTTGCTCATCGACACGCGGTTCTGCACAATCAGAAAGCCATGGGTGCGCATGTGCCGCTCAGGGAGCTAACTGATAAAGCCAATTTTCTTGTCATTGATTCTGTTCTGTCGGAAGAGGCGGTGCTTGGATTCGAATACGGCTATGCGACAGCTGATCCCAATACGCTAGTTATCTGGGAAGCCCAGTTTGGCGATTTTGCAAACGGTGCCCAGGTGGTAATCGATCAATTCATAAGCTCAGGTGAAACCAAGTGGGGGCGTCTTTGTGGTCTGACCATGCTGTTGCCACACGGCTACGAAGGTCAGGGGCCTGAACATTCTTCTGCCCGAATCGAACGATTTTTGCAGCTGTGTGCCGAAGATAACATGCAGGTAATTGTGCCCAGTACACCAGCACAGGCTTATCACATGTTGCGTCGCCAGTTGATAAGGCCTTTGCGCAGACCATTGATTGTCATGTCGCCAAAGAGCCTGTTGCGTCATCGATTGGCGGTATCCACGCTGGAAGACTTATCCGAAGGGACGTTTCAACCGGTTATCGGTGAGCTGGATAGTCTGGATCCGGCGGGCGTCGACAGACTTGTATTCTGTAGTGGCAAGGTGTACTACGACTTATTGGAGGCGCGACGCAATGCAGAGATACATAACGTGGCTCTGGTGCGTCTGGAACAGCTGTATCCCTTCCCGTATGATGCGATGACTGAGGCTGTAGATACCTACCCTGGTACAAGCAGCATTGTGTGGTGTCAGGAAGAGCCACGTAACCAGGGTGCCTGGCGTTCTAACCGACATCGTATTGAAAGGGTCTTGCCCGAGGGCTTGTCTTTAGTGGAATTTGCCGGGCGACGGCCGTCGGCTTCCCCCGCCAGCGGTTACATGAGCCAGCATCTTATTGAGCAGACTCGACTTGTCGAAGAGGCCTTGGGTGTGATTCCCAACAGCCAATCGCTATAAGTTTTACAATTAACGATGAATGACACTGACGTAACGCCGAACTCTGTCAAACCTCACTCCCCGCGAGCACGGGAATCGATGGGCGGTCTATGGATCACCGCCTGCGCGGAGATGACAAGACAAGCGTTGTGTTATTGCAATACCCAACAACGATAATTTTCACGTTTTAAACCGAAAGGGCCTGACCAGATGACTTCCGAGATCAAAGTGCCGACGTTGCCGGAATCCATAGCTGATGCACTGATCGTGACATGGCACAAAAAGGAAGGTGATCCAGTCAAACGCGACGAAGTGCTGGTAGACATCGAGACTGACAAGGTCGTACTTGAAGTGCCTGCCGCCGAAGATGGTGTGTTAGGTGCGATCGTGGAGCCGGAAGGCACCACGGTGGCAGCCCATCAGGTCATCGGTTCTATTGAGAAAGGCTCGGCCACGGTGGCGACACCTGCGGCCACGACTGTTCAATCGTCGGATACCCCGGCATCCAATGATGAGGATGCCGACACGGGCGCTGCGGGGCAGACGAGCCCTTCGGTTCGCAAGTTACTCGACAAGCATGGTCTTGTGGCATCTGATGTTAAAGGCACAGGTAAAAATGGCCGCATCAACAAGAAAGATGTGGAAGACCATGTCAGCGGCGCATCGGCAGCACCTGCAGCGCCTGCTTCATCAACGGTTGCTGCTGCCAACCTAGCAGAGATGCCACAAGGCGAGCGTGTCGAAAAGCGTGTTCCCATGACACGCCTGCGCGCACGAATCGCGGAGAGATTGCTCACCGCGACGCAGACCACCGCCATGTTGACAACCTTTAACGAGGTCGACATGAGCGCTTTCATAGCGCTTCGTAATCAGTACAAAGTACAGTTTGAAAAGTCACACGGTATAAAGCTTGGATTCATGTCGATCTTTCTAAAGGCGGCTACCGAGTCGCTTAAGCGTTTTCCGGATATCAATGCCTCGATAGATGGCGACGACGTGGTGTACCACGGGTATTGCGATATTGGCGTGGCCGTCTCATCCGAGCGCGGCCTGGTGGTGCCTGTGCTGCGCAACACAGAGTTCATGTCGTTAGCGGATATCGAAAAAACCATTGCATCCTATGCCGAGAAAGCACGCGATGGAAAGCTGTCCATGGATGAAATGACAGGTGGCACGTTTACTGTGTCGAACGGCGGGGTCTTTGGATCACTACTGTCAACGCCCATACTCAACCCACCACAAAGCGCTATTCTTGGAATGCACGCAACGCAAGATCGTCCCATAGCTGTCAATGGCGAAATAGTCATTCGTCCAATGATGTACATCGCGCTTAGCTACGATCACCGTATAGTGGATGGCAAAGGCGCCGTTGGCTTTCTGAAGACGATAAAAGAGCTTGTAGAGGATCCTGCGCGTATTGTTTTTGATCTTTGATCTCTCAGCTTGTGGCAGGCCAGGATCCTGTCCGATCAGCTTATTCCCGGACAGGCTCTAGAGCTCTTCCAGCCCCAATAGTTGGCGCATGCGTGCAAGGACGTCCAGGCCTTGCATGGACAGCCAGTGGGGCAGATCTACGATTACCCAGTTCTCTAATAGTTTATCGCCACGACGTCTGAACACATCCGTGACGCGCATATCAGCGGCAATGCCGCTGGCGGTCAGCCCCATGAATCCACCCTTTGCAGTGTTGGTCAGATTTGGCCAACCAAAAAAGCAGCCATAGTGGCCTTCAGCAAAGCGGGCCACATGGCCATTGAATACCTTTCCCGAGAGATTGAAGCGAAACGGATACTGGTGTTGCTGCTGATAACGATCAATGGTGTAGGTTGCGCCGATACCTTCAGGGCCGTACCAGATCATCTTTTCATCCCAGCTTTTTGCCAGCACCTTGCGGGGTACACGGTTATCGCCGCTCTGCATGGCCACCTCATTGGCCTGGCTTAGATCGGTAATCATGCTGTTCATCAGAGCCATCGTGGCAACGCCCTCCTCTGGAGGACGCAAAGAGTGCAAAATGCCGTCTGATGTTGCGGGGCCCGGGTAGATAAAAGAGGCCCCTGTGCCTGGCGGCAAGGGATATTGACCTGCTTGCCGCATGACGCCGATCAGATCGATAAACAAAGCCGATTCCTGAATAACGCCATCAAGAATCCGATGAAATTCTGCAAAACGAATGAACGTCATACGCCTGGTAGGGGGGATATCCAGCCACGGCCTATCCATAAGTCCCATAAAATGACCCATCTGACATGTCCATACAGCGTTATCATATGTGCTGCTGTCAATGTCTGCAGTTTCTGCGTTGTGGGAGGGTAAGCCATTGTGAGCGGCAAAGAAGATATCAACGCGCCGCTGCAATGCTGTAAACGCATGATGCAGAGGTTTCCAGAATACCTGGACAACATCGCTGGCAGATTGCTGCTCATTGAAAGGATGCATACCACGCCATAAGTACTTTGGAGCGGTATATTGTTCGAGGATGGTCGTCAGGGTGTCACTTTGGGCATGATCAAATGCATCACACAGGTGCAGGACATGGAGTTTAGCGGCGCTGACGGCGGTGGAATCGTGATGGATCAAAAACCGGCTCTCGCGGTGGCTGAAAATAGTCGTACAACGGTGAGTTCTGTGGATGTTAGCAGTTGCATCTGTATAACTGTTGCAATGACCATTGTTCTGCAATGGTTAACGCTTGTAACCTTCAACTAGCCTGCCCACTTGCCGAGTATCCATCGTGAACGTCAATCATTACCCCTTGGCGCGATATACTGTATCTCTTCATTTGAACGCAACTTTTAGGACCTGACATGGCTGAAGTCTATGACGTTATTGTGATTGGTGGTGGCCCCGCCGGTTATGTTGCTGCCATTCGGGCCGCTCAGTTAGGTCTGAAAACAGCCTGCGTCGAAAAGTGGATCAACAAACAGGAAAAGCCTGCACTGGGTGGCACTTGTCTGAACGTGGGCTGTATCCCATCTAAAGCACTTCTGGAGAGTACCGAGCTTTATGAGACTGCCAGACATAGTTTTTCCGATCTGGGTATAAATGTAGGCGAAGTATCGCTGGATGTTCCGAAAATGATAGGTCGCAAGGACAAAGTCGTCATGGAATTAACCGGTGGTATTCAGATGCTGTTCAAGCAGAACGGCATTGAGTGGCTACAAGGCAGCGGAAAATTGCTGGCTGACAAACAAGTCAAGGTTACGGATCATGATGGCAAGGACACTGTGTACGACACTGCAAATGTCATTATTGCTACAGGCTCCGTACCGATAGAACTCTCTGCTACACCGCTCGACGGCGATCTGGTGGTTGACTCGGCGGGTGCTCTGGATTGGCAATCGGTCCCCGGCAGTGTCTGTGTCATAGGCGCAGGTGTTATAGGCCTGGAGCTGGGCAGTGTGTGGCGACGCATGGGCTCCGAGGTTGTGCTGCTGGAGGCGCAAGGTGCTTTTCTGCCGATGGTTGACAAGGCCATAGCCAAAGAGGCACAGAAAACATTTACCAGGCAGGGGCTGGACATCAGGTTGAGTACCCGTGTTCTGGGGAGCAAGGTGCAGAAAGATGGGGTGCTGGTTAAGTTTCAGGATGAACAGGGCGAGCACGAGCAGATGTTCGACAAGCTGATTGTGGCGGTTGGAAGACGTGCCTATACCGACGATGTCTGTTCTTCCGAGGCGGATGTCCAGACAGATGAGCGCGGTCTTTTTCACGTGAACGAGTATTGTGAAACAAATGTTCCTGGCGTTTACGCGATAGGCGATGTTGTGCGTGGTCCCATGCTGGCACACAAAGGCTCTGAAGAGGGTGTTATGGTGGCCGAGCGTATAGCGGGTGAAAACGGGTCGGTTAATTATGATGTCATGCCGAATGTCATCTATACACACCCTGAGGTTGCCTGGGTCGGCAAGACTGAAGAGCAACTGAAAAGCGAGGGTGTGGACTATCAGATTGGTACCTTTCCTTTCGCTGCCAGCGGTCGTGCAAAAGCCAAAGGCGACACAACCGGTATGGTAAAGATGCTACGTGATAAAGCCACTGATCGTATGCTCGGCGCTCACCTTATCGGGCCCAGTGCTTCGGAGTTGCTGGCGCAGTCCGTACTGGCAATGGAATTCGATGCCACGATAGAAGATATTGCGCACACCATACATGCGCATCCGACGCTCTCGGAAGCGATGCATGAGGCGGCATTAAGTGCCGATGGCAGAGCGATCCATATCGGCAATCGTAAACGCTCCTAGCAAGTTACAAGATCAAAACGGCTCAGCGAAATACCTTCGTTTTTAGCCGTTTTGTGTTGATCTGACAAATCGCAGTTCTCCAGGGGCGATCAACTGTTAGGCGTTGTAGAGGAAAAAATCATGAATCTACATGAGTATCAGGCCAAGGCCTTATTCAAGGATTACGGTGTGCCGGTGCCTAACGGTTTGGTGGCCAACACCTGTTGTGCCGCACGTGCGGCTGCAGAAAAACTCAATACAGATAACTACGTAGTGAAGGCTCAGGTGCATGCCGGTGGGCGAGGCAGGGCAGGTGGTGTAAAGCTTGTAGATACACCACGCGAAGCTGAGGACTACGCCAAGTCCGTGCTGGGCACGCGTCTTGTTACCCCACAGACGGATGTTGCTGGCCAGCCTATCAATACAGTGCTGGTGGAGGAGATGTGCGACGTCGATAAACAATTTTATATAGCGCTGGAAATCAACACTTCACGCAGCAGTATTGTGGTCACGACCTCCAGAGAAGGCGGTGTGGATATAGAACAACTTGCGCTGGATTCACCGGACAAGATTCATACGCTAGAGCTTGCGCCGCTGGCCAGTATTCAGTCTGAGCAGTGTCAGGAGCTGGGGTCCGCGCTGGGGTTAAGCGAGGATCAGATCATGCAGTTCTCCTTGATGCTTAAAAGGTTGTGCAAGCTGTTTGTCGAAAAGGATCTAGCGCTGGTAGAAGTCAATCCACTGGTTCTGACTGAAGCTGGTGAGCTAATCTGCCTGGGTGGTAAAATAAGTATCGACGATAATGCGCTACATCGACATAAGGATCTGGAGGCCCTGCGTGATAAATCTCAGGAAGACGAGCCGGAGTGTCAGGATAACTCTTGAGTTATAGCGTTGATGCTCCTCGTAAGCCATTGAAACTGGACATACAGGCAACTATAAGAAAGCCAGATGTAACCCCTGCACAGTTTTCCCCATATGCAGACTTTATTTGTATTAATAAGTTGGACAGTGTTAGTGTGTTGCAAGCGAAAGCGTATTCAAGCTACGAGCCTACAACACAGTCGTAACGGTTCGTTCCAATTTTTTTTCAGATGCAATTGAGTCTTCATGAAACTAGGCATATTGTCTTGTGGTCCCAAGTCCTACAGTACTCGGCGGTTTGTGGAGGCTGCTGAACAGCGTGGTCATACCGTACGTGTGCTGAATACACTCAAGTTTGCCATCGATCTGGATAAAGGCAAGCCTGACCTGTTCTATCGGCAAAAACAGCTGAGTACTTACGACGCCGTGTTGCCCCGTATCGGTGCATCAATTACCTATTACGGTACAGCCGTGGTCAGGCAGTGTCAGGAAATGGACATATTTTGCGCCAATACTTCCGCGGGTATCACAAACTCAAGAGATAAGCTGCGTAGTCTGCAGATACTTAGTCGGCATCATGTCGGCATCCCGAAGACAACTTTCGTGCGCGACAAGAAAGACGTACTACCAGCGATAGAACGCGTAGGCGGCGCACCGGTAGTCATCAAATTGATTGAAGGTACACAAGGTATCGGTGTACTGCTTGCCGACACCATAAAGTCGGCTGAAGCTATTATTGAGCTGCTACAAAGCCAGAAGCAGAATGTACTTATCCAGAAATTTGTTGCTGAGAGCAAAGGTCGTGATATCCGGGCCTTTGTGGTGGGTGACCGGGTAGTGGCTGCCATGCGCCGAGTTGCACAGGGACAGGAGTTTCGCAGTAATGTTCACAGAGGCGGTATTGCAGAGGCTGTTGAATTGTCCGATGAGTATCGAGAGACAGCGGTACGTGCTGCCCAGATCCTCGGTCTACGGGTAGCCGGGGTGGATATGCTTGAAGGTAAGGACGGTCCACAGATCATGGAAGTCAATTCCTCACCGGGACTGGAAGGCATAGAAACATCGACGGGGCTTGATGTGGCAGGCACTGTTATCGATTACATTTCAGCACAGGTCGATTTTCCTGAAATCGATATCAGGCAACGTCTGACGATCAGTAAAGGCTATGGCGTCAGCGAAATCTATATACCTGAAGGCTCGAACTACGTTGGTATCAGTATTACTGATACAAAATTGTACGAAAAGGATATCAATGTTCTAACGCTGTACCGAGGCAATAAAGTGATTCCCAATCCTCGTGCAGATCGCATGCTGGAGGCGGAAGACAAGCTGCTTTGTTATGGCAAGCTGGAAGCAATGCGTGGCATGGTGCCTGCCAAGACTCGCAGACGACGCAGACCAGAGGCTAAACAACTTGTCACAGAGGTACCCATCGGGACTAACCCATCACCTGCATGAACACGTATCTGATGACATTTTCAGGTTATTCCAATAGTAGAGACAGACGTTTCTCAGTATTTCCTGAGAGTAAGAGCCATTCGATTAAAGCCACAAAATAGATAAATCAATGTAAATAACTGAGGTATTCGACAATGAACGAGACCAAAAAAATGAGCCTGACCACCCTGCGCGCAAACGTTTCAATGAGCCAACGGTTTAGCGGATGTCAGGCATAGGGAGAGAACGCAATGGATGATCTTTTGGCAGTAATTCTTGTCGGGCTCGTTGTGTTGACGGCTGTGGTCAGTGTGTACGTCATACTGACCGGGCCATCCAGGGCATACTCTGAACTGGACTATCCGGGAGCTGATACACGTGATAATTCTGTCAGCGGCAATTCGAGTGTCATCACTGCAAAAGCCGGCGAAGAGACCCGGGAAAAAACAGTGCGCGGGTCTTCCGGGCAGACGCTTCTTTCGTCAAACCCAAAGCCTGGACATTCAACACAGAAAAAGAGTTTGCCGGGCTGATTCAGACGTCTGCGATTCCTGGTCAGGAGTCTGCGCAACAAAAAGCGCACGCAGCCAAGTGATTTCTTGCTCGCAGGCTTTAGTCCAGCAAAGCCTCCTCACCATGATCAAGCTGAAAGCTGTCGACGTTCTCTTCCACGTCGGCGATATCGTCGTCGAAGCGCGCTATGTGATAAACGGCATCGCCCTCATGCACGACTGGTAGTTCCAGTCTGCCAATGATTATGCCGGCACTTCGACTGCGGATAGGTGTCTGCTCGTTACTGGCTGGATCGTGAATATAGCCCAGTACATCACGGTGTTCGACACTTGAACCCATGGTAGCCTTCGTGCGCAGAATGCCACTTTCCGGTGCTCTCTCCCAGCGACTGCTCAGTGCGACATACGGCTCCCTGATATCTGCGGCTCGACGGCTCTTGGCGGTCAACATGCCCAAAGTGCGGAGCACGCTGAAAACACCAGAGACGCCTGCTCGGATAGAGAGCTCATTAAAACGCAAAGCCTCACCTGCCTCATACAAAAGTACGCGGGTTCCAAGATCGCTGGCGCTGGCGCGTAATGAACCGTCCCTTAGTGAGGAATTGAGCAATACGGGTACACCAAAACTGCGGGCCATGGCCAGAGTTTGCTCATCGTTAAGATCTGCTCGAATCTGCGGAAGGTTGGTCCTGTGACCAGAGCCTGTGTGAAAATCGATGCCCACAGTGCAACGCGAGACGATCTGTTCCATGAAAAGATGAGCTAATCGAGAGGCAAGAGAGCCTGATTCGCTGCCTGGGAACGAACGGTTCAAGTCCCGTCTGTCTGGCAAGTAGCGACTTTGTTGTGCAAGACCATAAGCGTTCACAACAGGTATGGCCAACACGGTGCCTGAAATACGATTGAGTTGTTTGGTGGATAACACCCGACGAATAATTTCTACGCCATTGAGCTCATCGCCGTGTATGGCGGCGCTGATAAAAATAGTGGGCCCTTCCCGCCGTCCGTGTATGACGTGAACAGGCAGGTTCATCAAGGCCTGTGAGCTGAGCTTGGGCAGCTCCATATCCACAACGGCGCGTGTTCCGGCTTTGACAGATTCGCCGCCAATCTCAAAAGGTGATCTCATGGGGTAAGGATGGTGTTGGGAATTCCGGGAACTGCGGGAACTCCGGGAAGGCAGAAGCGTGTTGCGCCAAGGATATTTGACAGGCGGGATACTTATACACCTCTCACAGCGTAATTTCGGATTTCTTTGCCAATTGATAGCCCTGTGCCGCAAGATGCGCGGTAATGCGGTGCGCCTGGTGGGTTAGATTCCGCTCCCCACGTTGATAGTCCAGATCCGATTTAACCCTTGTACCAGATACCCGGAGAACTCTATCGCCATGAAATCTCCCGTAGAGTGTAGGCTCCAGCTACTGCTGCAATGCACGGCTTCCGGCTGCGGCGGGATAATGCAGGAGGAGTCAACCAGTTTGATTGACCCCTCAGCAACACTACTTATCGTTGCGGCTGCCGGATCAGCTCACCATCAGGAAAATTCATCAAGCAATGCCCGACGTATTCTTCAAGGTAAAGATAGCTAGCATTTTGTTGCCGTTGTGTCTGGTAGCTTGTGCGACACCCTCAGTTACGCCGCATGCAAGCGCGAAATCGGTTACTAGCTCATCAACCGAATACGCGCAACAGGCAGTAACGGGCGAACCTTCAATCAGTGGAATGGATGAGGTGAAGGTGCCCGCAGAGGCTGTGTTAGCAGGGGATGTCGATGATCAGACAGTGGTACCCGATAAAACGGAGGGCATCGGTGCCATGTCTGAACGGGTGCTCGTCGAGCGTGAGACCGCTTTCAACCCCTATGTGTTGACTGCTCACAAGCACAACTTTATTTTACCGGTCAGTTATTCAACGGGTATCAATGAGGAAATATATCAGCAGAACGATGTGCCACTGCGTGAGGGTTTGCAACCGGCCGAGGTCAAGTTTCAGATTAGCCTGAAAACACAACTCAATGAACAAGACCTTGTGTTTGCCAACGATGCGCTGTCATTGGGCATCACATTAGAGGCCTGGTGGCAGTTGTATTCCAGTGATTTGTCCAGTCCGTTTCGCGAGACCAATTACCAGCCCGAAGTGTTTTATCTGGTGCCTTTGCTCTGGGGGCCTTTCGGCGGTAACACAGCGGTGGTTGCAGGTTTCGAGCATCAGTCCAACGGGCAGGTTCAAGGTCTGTCACGCAGCTGGAATCGTCTGTACAGCATGCTGATTTACGAGAAGGGAAACTTTGTCGGCAGTCTTCGTCCCTGGTGGCGAATTGCTGAAAAAGCCAAGCAAACTTCGGATGACCCTGAAGGTGACGATAATCCCGACATCAGCGAATTCATGGGTTATGGGGAACTGAATACTTCATGGCGCAACAATACGCGCGAATACGCTGCCATGTTTCGTGGTAATCCCTCTACCGGTAAAGGCGCTATCAAACTGGGTATGACGTTTCCCTTATTTGCAAAGTTCAGGGGTTTTGTGCAGTACTTCAGTGGCTATGGCGATTCCTTGATAGATTACGATCACTATCAACAGCGCGTTGGTTTTGGCGTGGCATTGACCAATTTGTTCTAGTGCTCGTCAACTCGATATTGCTGGGCACCATATGATCAACCCTGGGGTCAAGTTGATGGGCTATGAGGAGCCTGTCCAGCAATAAGCTGATCAGCCTGGTTTATTGCAGGTACATCCCATGCACAGCCGTTTGGCAGCGTAACAAAAGAGCGGGCATCGACAGCATGAACTTCCAGTGCCTGTTCCAATGCGATAACGGGTGCATCGTGCGCCTCATCTGTGAGTTGAAATGTGCCGTGGTGAATACCCAGTGCATGGCTTGCCTGCAGATCCTTGAACGCCTGAACAGCCTCATCCGGATTCATGTGCTGCGGTTTCATGAACCAGCGCGGCTCGTAGGCACCAATGGGTATCAGTGCACACCGAAACGGCCCAAGATGGGACTGGGCTTGACGAAAATGTTCGCCATCGCCGTAGCCTGTGTCACCGGCAAAGTACACAGCGCCCGACACGAAGCCAATGACAAACCCTCCCCATAAGCACTTGTTTTCATCTCCCGGTTTGCGCGATGTCCAGTGTCTTGCCGGAACCAGAGAAACCGTCGTTGTATCGTCCATTTTGTGGGAATCCCACCATGACAGTTCGGTCGTGGGTTGACGAGCGAGCGGATCGATGATCGAAGCGGTATGTAAAGGGGCGAGAATTTTTGGATTATCACGTTCGCACAAACGCTTGATTGAACGTACGTCCAGATGATCATAATGCGTATGGCTGATGAGAATAGCGTGTATCGGTGGCAGGTTCTCCAGCGCCAGACCAGCTGGCCGGTATCGTCTGGGCCCTGCGAAGCTAACAGGACTTACACGTTTGCTGAATACAGGGTCGGTAATGATATTGAGTCCATCGCACTGGACAAGGACTGTTGCATGATTAACGAACGTTATTCGAAGTGCACCATCGTTTATGTGTTTGATAACCGGCGATGCTTCGGGGTTCTGAAGATTCTGGGGCCACTTTGCCGGTTTTCTGCTTATAGCCCATCGCAGCACATCCCAACGTGAGCCCTGTTCAGTGTTATCCGGGTAGCTGAAACGTTTGCCATCGAATTGTGGTTTGATCATTGACGATACTCTGCTGTACAGTTTTGCTATCAGACTAACATCCGAGGATAAAGTCAGAACCCTCTTGCCAGTTCTGCGCATGGCAAAACTTTTTTATTGCATCACGCCCAGCCGGTTGACTCACGGCGCTTATCACAAGTTCATTAGTGCGCAGTCTTAACAGTTGTTCGTACGTGATAACGCTTCGTTCGCGCTTGCTGCGTGTTGGCCCCGGGCGCCTCATATCGACGAATCCTTGTACAGCGACATTCAAAGCCGTTAGCTCATCATGCCAGATTCGTGCATTCTTGCCGGTACCCGCTATCCAGACATCACGCCGCGGGTTGCCCGCCAAGGGGCCGCTATCATGTGCCACCGCTTGCGCAGACAATGCTACAAACCCCTGCCGCCGATAGCGCTGATCGTTATGCGTCAGTCTTGCCTCATGCTCCCGCCAGTCCAGGACAATGCCAGGCGGCTTGCCCATACCAATTCCGGCAAGCATGGCCCGTAGTATTAAATCGTGATCTTCCGGAGCATCAACATCACGATACTCGCCAAGCGCCTCCCAGACAGTGCGTGTTGCCAGCAATGTGGGATGTGGCATCGGGTTTTCCGCATAGCATGCCAAAGCGATGGTCTCTGGGCGGCTATGCTCGTTAAGCCATTGGGCATAGCGTTGATTGTCGGCACCCACTGCACGGGTATCGCCTTGCTTGTCGATAAAGCGGATACCACCAGCACATGGACCGATGTGCGGGTGGTTGCGCAGATAAGAGATCTGTAGCTCCAGACGGTCGGGGTAGGCGATGTCATCATCATCCATACGCGCGATGAATTCTCCGCGTGCAAGTCGCAGTCCAGTGTTCAGTGCGCTGACAATGCCGGGCGATTTGCGGCTGATGAGCGAAATCCTCTTATCGTTTATACCTGTGCTATCGAGTCCTTTATATAGTGATGTCAAACAGCCCTGCCCAATGAGTAGCAGCTCGATGTTCGTATAACTTTGCTGCAAGATACTGTTTATGGCCTTGGCTGTATGGCTGGACCATAGTCTGACAGGCAAAACAATACTAACCAGCCCTTTTACGGCTTCCACTTGATGCTGCAACCGACACTGGGGGGTGGGTTCTGAGGGGGTGGCTGTTGGTTAAATAACTGCGCCACGGCTTGCGACAGATCAGCGCCCGTTGCAGTCCCACTACCCGGACGACTGCCATCGAACTGACCGCGGTAATACAATGTGTGTTCTGCATCGAACAGATAGATGTCGGGTGTGCACACCGCCGAGTAGGCACGAGCTACCGCTTGTGATTCGTCATGGCAGTAGGGGAACTTAAAGCCCTTGTCGATGGCCAGTTTTCCCATATTCTCCGGGCTGTCTGCCGGATATTGTGAAGCATCGTTGGCGCTGATGGCGATGGTTGCCACACCTTGGGAAGCCAAATCGTGGGCTACTTGCGTAAACGTATCAATCAGATGAACAACATACGGGCAGTGGTTGCAAATAAAGGCGATAACAAGTGCCTGTCCAGCGAAATCGTCTGGCGATACCGCTTGCCCATTACGGGTATCAGGCAGAGTAAAAGCGCTAGCAGGGCTACCGGTTTCAAGTATGCTGGATTGTGCGAGTGCCATAAGCTGTATTTGACGTAGTGTGAAGCCGTTATAGTAGCTGGCAGCTCGCTACAACGCACGGCCGGTGTTCATTATTCTGTCAGTGGTGATGCTCTGGCTGATCGCTTCATCAGCGTATTTATTGTTTCGAGTAAAAAGAACGTCATTTCTCAGACGTCATTGGCGAAAAACGAATCATGCAGAGTAATCAGGCCCAGATGTTTATCGTATCAGCACCCTCAGGTGCTGGTAAGACCTCGCTGGTGCGGCGAGCGATCGCAGATCTGAGCGAGTTGACTGTTGCTGTGTCGCACACTACCCGCGCACAGCGTCCGGGTGAGAAGGAGGGTGAGGATTACTTTTTTGTAGGCCGTGAACAATTCGAGCAGATGATTAACTCTGACCAGTTTCTTGAATATGCTGAGGTGTTCGGTAATTTCTATGGCACCAGCATGCAAAGTGTCAATTCGGCGCTGAAAAGTGGTATTGACGTCATACTGGAAATTGACTGGCAAGGCGCTGCACAGGTGAGGCAGAAGCTTTCGGACATCATTTCCATATTCATTTTGCCGCCCTCGCGTGCCACGCTCATTGAACGTTTGCGTGGTAGAGGGCAGGATTCGGATGAGGTGATTGATAAGCGCACATCAGAGGCCGTGCTGGAAATGCAGCAATATCACCAAGCCGACTATTTATTGATCAATGATGACTTTGACCAGGCGCTTGCCGAGCTCAAGGCTGTTGTGCTTAGTCACCGTGTACTAAAAGCGCGGCAGACATCACGGCACGCGGGTCTTATAACCAGCCTGACGCGCGATTAACTTCAGGATTTTTTCATAGCTGCAGCATGTGTGTTTTTCGGTTTCCCGGCGTTTTCGTAAACGCATCTTTATAACTATGAACACCTTCACAACGCCTGTTCCGTGTCTTACGGTAATTTTTCAGACGTAAATTGCCGCAAATGACGTAACTACAATCACATTTAGCCAATATTCAGTGAAAGCATGTGGTCATTGCCTTGCGAGTTGACTACACTACATGGTTCCGTCGAAAGCAGGATTATGCCCTATGGCACGAGTAACCGTTGAAGATAGCCTGGCAATGGTCAACAACCGTTTTGATCTGGTTTTGATTGCTGCCAAGCGTGCGCGCAACATATCGATGGGCGCAGAGCCCATGCTGCCAGAAGATGATGACAAGCCCACGGTAATTGCTTTACGGGAAATAGCGGAGGGCCTGGTTGGTGAAGATATTTTGCTCGAAGCGCCACCGCCAGCGCCGGTCGAGCCAGTAATGTATGACAAAGACCTGCGCGAAGAATTCTAGTGACTGGCCACAGGTTCTGTGGCCAAGTTCATCTACCTGTTTTGCGCTGTGGACTGTTTCACGGCGCAGCGCCGGTTTGGCGCCGGATTTAATAAACCATGAAGGCGTCCTGTGAAGGCCGGTGAAGCTACGGTGTCCAGAAGTTCGCAGGCTCGCAAGAAAGCCATCACACGTTCGTCGTCATCAGCCGGGTGTTCAAAAACGCTGTTGGATAAGCCTGCGGCACCACCCACTGTGACTGCTGACAACGCGCACCAGAGCGGGCCACTCGACCAGACGTCATCTGTCCCTGTCGAGCTATTAGCCTACTCAGCACTTCAGGACAGGCTGAATTCTCGCTTTGGCAGTGAGCAGCTGGCAGACATATTGCGCGCTTTCGTGTTGGCAAGAGAAGCTCATACAGGGCAGACGCGTAGCTCGGGAGAGCCGTACATAACCCATCCCGTGGCGGTTGCGGGCCTGGTTTTCGATATGGGGCTGGATCATTTGAGCGTCATGGCTGCCCTGTTGCATGATGTGCTGGAGGATACCCCTGTCAGTCGAGATGATCTGGTTGAAGCATTCGGCGAAGAGGTCACGCACATTGTCGATGGGGTAAGCAAACTCAACCATCTTAGCTTTCGCTCCAAGGCAGAGGCACAGGCTGAGAGTTTCATGAAAATGTTGCTGGCTATGGTTACCGACTTGCGTGTCATTATGATCAAACTTGGTGATCGCTTGCACAATATGCGCACGATAGGTTCCTTGCGTCCGGATAAACGCCGCCGTATTGGTAAGGAGACACTGGATGTGTATGCACCTATAGCGGGCAGGCTAGGGATGTACACGGTGAAAAATGAACTGGAGGATCTGGGATTCACCGCACGTTATCCTATGCGCAGTCGCGTACTGGAGGCCACGGTCGAGCAACTGAAACACCGTAATCAGATACTCGACAGGGTTATTGCGCGAATTGACGCAAGCCTCAGTGAGAAGGGCATTGCGGCGACGGTAAGCGGCCGGGAAAAACACTTGTATAGTCTGTACAAGAAAATGCGGAACAAACAGGTGAACTTCGAGCGTGTGTTTGACATGCTGGCGCTGCGCATTATCGTGGATGATCTGGAAACGTGTTATCAGGTGCTGGGTATCGTTCATCACCTTTATCCGCCTATCTTTACACGATTCAAGGACTACATCGCCTTGCCCAAACAGAATGGATACCAGTCTTTGCATACCGTGCTTAAACACGGTGCAGAGAATACACCGTTGGAGGTACAAATTCGTACTCAGGCCATGCACACAACAGCAGAATCTGGTATCTCGGCTCATTGGAATTATAAAAACGATGTACCTGGTGCTGCACCGTTGTCAGCTCCAACATGGTTGTCAAAGCTTGTCGACCTGCATCAAAGCGGTATTGATTCAGTGGAGTTTGTGGAGAGCGTCAAGATAGATCTGTATCCGGGGGAAATATACGTTTTCACCCCGAAAGGGCGCATCATTCAGTTACCGCAAAATGCCACTCCAGTCGATTTCGCCTACGCGGTTCATTCAGAAGTTGGCAATAAAAGTGTATCGGCGATGGTAGACAAACGTCTTGTATCGCTTAGTACACCGTTGAACAATGGCGAGACCGTAGAGATTTTTACCGGCCCCACAATTGCCATCAGTCCCATGTGGCTCAACTCGGTAGTAACAGCAAAGGCAAGGACCGCCATCAGACAGTATCTACGGGCTCTGGATCGATCTGAAGCGGTTGAATTTGGTGAACGACTCCTGCGTCGTGCCCTGGGGCGTCATGCCACATCACTCGAAACCATGTCAAAGAAGACGGTCAGCGCACTGCTTTCGGAGCATCGTCTGACTGATCGTGAAGCGCTGTTTGCCGACATAGGCCTGGGCAATCAATTACCCAGTCAGGCAGCCCAGCGTCTGGTTGATCTTGAGCAGGGTGGCGAGCCTGCTGATGGTGTCGAGCTTCCGGTAAAAGAGGTTGCACCAGTAATGATTGATTCTGCCAGCAGTCCAACCTTGTATATGGCCCAATGTTGTCGCCCGATTCCCGGGGATAACGTGCAGGGCTTTTTTACACCGGGTAAAGGTGTTGCGGTACATCGCTCTGGCTGTCGCAACGTGAGAAGATTCAGGCGTCGTCCTAAAGAGTGGGTAGCCGTGGATTGGGCTTTGCACGTTAGAGGGCAATTCGAGGTGGTGATTATCTGTCATCTGATCAACCAGCCCGGAGCCCTTGCCCGAATCACTAGCACCATGTCTCTGATGAACGTCAACATCGAGAACATGGATTTTAATAACCGTGGTGATGATGACATAAGCATCCGTTTCGTGCTTTCGGTAGAAAATCGCTTGCAGCTTGCCCGAATTGTCAGACGCTTGCGTAATCTCACCGTTGTCCGCAGCGTCAAACGCGAGACCTGACAGGTCCATCGTCAAAAAGTTATACGCCATGCCCAAAGGGGCGGGCAGCTATTCCTGTCGGAACTGTAGAACCCGGCGCTTGCAGGGGCGGGTTGGCACAGGCGGGCTCTTTGACGGTAGTAAGCGTGCTCAAGTGGTGTGTAGGTTTATACTAGACTTTCATTTTTTTTTCACCAGAGAAGACTACGCCATGCCCCGCCAGAGCTTTCACACAGAAGATGCACCTGCCGCTATCGGTGCCTATTCCCAGGCTGTTCGCGCTGGAGATACCGTTTATTTATCGGGTGCCATTCCCTTGGTACCTGCAACAATGGAGCTGGTTAGCGAGGATGTGCAAGCCCAGGTAGTGCAGGTGTTCGACAATCTGGAAGCTGTTTGTAAAGCTGCCGGTGGCTCATTCGATCACGTGGTGAAGCTTACGGTGTTTCTGACCGATCTTGCTGACTTTCCATTGGTCAACGAGGTGATGGAAGAGCGTTTCAGCAAGCCTTATCCGGCTCGTGCGGCCATCGGCGTTGCCTCTTTGCCACGCAATGTGGCGGTCGAAGTTGAAGGCGTGATGCATCTGGGTTAATAGCTTGAACGGCAATATGAACAAGCTCTTGCGCCTGGATATCTGCGGTTGACCATGTTGGATTCTCCCGATGCGATAGGTGTCGAGACGCTCAAGGGCGTAGGTGTTGCCATGGCAGCAAAGCTTGGTGCGATTGGTATACACACGTTACAGGATGTGTTGTTCCATTTGCCATTCAGATATCAGGACAGAACCCGTGTATCCCGAATCGGCGAGCTGCGCGCGGGTGCTGAAGCACTGGTGTGTGGTGAGGTGCTGCTCGCAGAGGTTGTTGTTCGGCAGCGTCGCTCACTGTTGGTTCGAATCAATGATGGCAGTGGCTCGCTGACACTTCGATTTTTTCATTTTGCGCCCTCTCAGGTAGCGCAGTTTGCACGCGGCAAGAGAGTGCAATGTTTTGGTGAGATTCGTCGCGGGCCTGGCATGCTGGAGATCGTTCATCCTGAATATCGTCTGCTGGCAGATGATGCCTCTATGCAGGCTTCGCCGAACAACACCCTCACACCGTTCTATCACACGACTGAAGGTGTGCAGCAGGGAACGTTCCGAAAGCTTACCGATCAGGCGCTTGTATTGCTTGAGCAGCAAACCCTGAGTGATTACCTTGGTGCGGCACATCTTGCGACCATGCAATTGCCAGAGTTAGGGGCAGCACTGCGTATTGTTCATCGTCCACCGCCGGATGCTGATGTGGCAGCGTTGATTGAAGGTCTGCATCCGGCTCACCGCAGGCTGGCGCTTGAAGAGCTTGTCGCGCATCGACTGGCATTACGCCTGCTGCGCGTACGGGCTCAAACCTTTCTGGCGCCACTCATCAGGCCACCGGGTGATCTCATGGCGCAGCTCAAGTGCTCATTGAGTTTCGAGCTAACTGATGCTCAGAGCCGTGTGCTGAAAGAAATTGTAGATGACATGGGAACACCCGAGCCCATGTTGCGACTGGTGCAAGGTGATGTAGGCTCTGGTAAGACGATTGTTGCAGCATTGGCGGCTGCTCAGGCTGTCGAGAGTGGCTATCAGGTTGCGATGATGGCACCCACCGAGATACTGACTGAGCAGCACATGCTCAATTTTTCAACCTGGTTTGAGGCGCTGGGTATTGGTGTGGTATGGCTGACAGGCAAGCTTCGGGCCGCTGCAAGGCGCGCAAGCATCGAGGCTATAGCCTCTGGCCATCACAAGGTTGTGGTGGGTACGCATGCCTTGTTTCAATCGGATGTGGAGTTTGCCAATCTGGGGCTCGTCATTATTGATGAGCAGCACCGCTTTGGAGTGCATCAGAGGATGGCATTGCGTAACAAAGGGGTCCATAACCGTAGCTTGCCGCATCAACTGATCATGACAGCCACCCCGATCCCCAGAACACTGGCCATGACGGCGTATGCCGACCTGGACGTCTCGGTTATTGATGAGCTTCCGCCTGGCCGCAAGCCTGTGAAAACCGTGGCTCTGGACAATACAAGGCGTGTAGAGGTTGTCGAACGAGTGGGTGCGGCGATCAGTGAAGGGCGTCAGGTGTATTGGGTGTGCACACTTATTGAAGAATCCGAATCGCTTCAGGCGGAGGCTGCAGAAGATACCTTGTCGACCTTGCAAGCGCTACTGCCTGATAACCGCGTTGCGCTTGTGCACGGGCGACTCAAAGCTCGCGAGAAGGAGCTGATCATGCAGCAGTTCAAGCAGCAGGAGGTTGATCTACTGGTTGCCACCACCGTCATCGAAGTAGGTGTCGATGTGCCCAATGCCTCGCTGATGATTATCGAAAACGCAGAAAGATTGGGTCTGTCACAACTACATCAGTTACGCGGTCGTGTCGGACGTGGAAGTGCTCAAAGCAGTTGCATCCTGCTGTACCAGTCTCCTCTTTCGAGCAATGCCCGTGAGCGCCTGGGAATCATGCGTGAAACCAATGACGGTTTTGTTATTGCACAAAAAGATTTACAACTACGAGGTGCAGGTGAGGTGCTTGGCACGCGCCAGACAGGATTGGCAGAGTTTCGCATTGCGCGTCTTGGCCGAGACGACGATCTTCTGGATGATGTTACTCACATCGCTGACGACTTACTTTCTCACAATGAGGTCGCGGTAGATGCATTGGTACATCGCTGGATAGGAAACAGTAAAAAAGACTATGGAGGAGTTTGATAATCAGATATCCGGGTGGGATGTAACCTGCATAGGGCAATACAGCCGTGTTAATTACTCGAACACCAAGGTCAATGATTGGCCGTCATGGTCTAAAAGATTTTGCCAACTGACCGCCTGAGTGAGTGAGTGAGTGAGTGAGTGACTGAGTGATAGCTATCTATTGCATTCTGTTGCATCGAAGGATTACTCGTTTTTCAGATGTTCCAAGATGTTCGGGGGGTAGGTTGCCAGTAAAGCTTTCCACTCTTTACGTTGCTTGTTACGACCCAGACTGCGGGTTATGTGTGACCACGTTTGTGCACAATTATCCAGTGCCTCCCTGGCGGTAATTTTTCTGGCCAGAGCTGCCATGATCTGTAGTCTCAGGGCGTCCAGATAGTTACTTTGCCCGCGTATGTACAGGTCCGGTATACTGTAAATCAGGCTTTCTCGATGTGCTTGAAGGAAGGAGTCGCCATATACCTCTCGGATAGTACTGTCCGAATAGTGCTCTTCCCGAAACGGATCAAAAAAGCCATCGGCAGTACGCACAGCCATGGTGGATATTTCGGGGCTCGCGCAGAAAAGTGTCAGTAAGTAAGCTAGCTCAGGCTGCGTAGAGCTTGCACTAACCGTATAGTTCCAACCCCAGTTGAAATACCCCATCGGTGATGAATGGCCGTTGATCTGAGGTCCGGGTAATGGGCCGTGAACCAGATTGTCGCGCATGGCAGGCTGAGACATCATATATTTTTGCGTGCCACCCCAGCCGATACTACAAAACACATTGCCGCCGACAAACTCCGTCCAGCTTTCAAAGATATTGTTTGAACCAGCGAGGGGCGTCTGTGAATTGCTTGCCGCAATAAGCTGCTCCAGCACCTCTACACCCATGGCATTATTGATATTGGCCTGCATTTTTTTATTGAATGGCAAATACCCTGCGGCATGAAACCTTGCCCACCATTCTGAAGAAATCAAAACGGGACTACGAAACAGGTTACCTCCATACTGGTTTTTTTCGGGACGCTGAAAGAAGGCCATCATGCTATCCAGATCCTCCCAGCTGGTGGCAGGCTTTAATACTTTCCCGGTGGCCTGATAATAGGCTTCAATTTCTGCAGGGTCCTCGATCATGCCCTTGTTATAGAACAACAGATAGACATCTCCGTCTGTCTGATAACCATACAGTTTATCTAAATAGTGATCACCTTTACGATACAGATGTCCTTCCGAGAAGCCTGCCGGCTCGTACTTATCTGCAAAGGTATTCAGAGGTAGGATAACGCCTGCTTGTGCCAGATCAACGATGCCGAATGTGGCAGGTAAGGCGACATCTATTGGCTCATCATTGATCGGTAGGATCAGGTCCACGTTAATGTTGTCAACGTCTACTGTACGAATTTCACATGTAACCCCACTGAGGCGCGTAAACTCATTGGTGGCAGCTCTTACATTAGTCTGAGAGCCATTGGGCACTAGTAAATGCAACGAGATAGATTGATCAAGTGCCTTTGCTTGTCTGGCGATGTCTTCATGCCATGGCGTGATTTGTGCAGCATTCGCCCGAGATAGGCTCTGATTACGCAGCAAGGTTGCGGCCGCTAACGTTCCAACGAAATGTCTTCTGGAAATGCTCATGATGAAAACTCCGTTTGAACAAGCTAGGCAAGAAAGAACAGTTGATGCGCGCCAGTATCGTGCCAATGTATCTGCTATTTTCAATAAATAGATCGTAAAAGTCGATCAACCTTATGCGAGGTGCGAATCCCAGCACTAAACCATCGCTCTTGCAAATGTTCTTGCTGTCGATGGCAGGCATCGCCCTGCTGTTCAGTGCAATGGCAGTAGCTATCTGGGTGTCTTCCTCCGAAGTGATAAGGCGTGAAAAGCAGCTGGTCAATGAGTTGCTCCCTGAACTCGATGTCGTATACAAACTCACGGCAGCAACCGCCGGTTTACAAACTCAAGGGTTCCTGTTGCGATCCGCGCCCACTAGAGCCGAATTGCTCAGTCGCAGATCCATGCTGGACACAACGATTGAGGAAATTCTGAGCACCCTCGATGCCTTGACCACGTTGCAACCCGATATGTCCACCGGTATCCTGGAGTCCGTTAAAATCAGCACGGATATCGCTATTGGTCTGGCGAAAATCAAAGAAGAGCAGATAAAGCTTCGGCAGCAGATCCATAACGAGATGCCCGCGCGTCTGGGGATACTGGCGAATCTGAAAGCGTATGTAGAACAACAGGTGGTCGAGCTGACAGAGCAGTTAGTGCTTATCACCGCCTCAATCGAGAGTTCGCAGGCTGACAATACGATAAGTTCCATGCACAACGGCGTATTTGACGACAAGTTCTCTCAATACGAATCTATTAGTCTATCTCTTCAAGATCACCTGCTGTTTAATCAGGATGTTGTTGAACTGAGCACTCTGCTGCAAAGCGTCCCGCTGTTGAATGACAAGCAGGAGTTAGCCACGGTTCTGCAAAATCGTCAACTGTTGGTAAGTGCGCTGGCGGGTCGTAGCATTTACATGTCCCAAATAGAGCATGGCGACTCGCTACTCGAACGCTTGCGTCAAATGCGTTTAAAGACAGCCGATTGGGCGAGTCTGTTTGAATTGCAAGAAACGGTACTGAGCCAAGAGCAAGCACAGGATTCGTTGTATGTATTGATGCAGGAACAAACAGCGGTCATACTTGAAAAAACCGGTACGCTGCAGATTAAAACTAACACGCTGGTTGACGAGTCGGCAAAAAAGACTCTCGAAGGGCTTAATCAATTTCGCGTGTTACCGCTTTTGCTAAGTGCACTGGCATTCTCTATTCTTGGCAGTGTCAGCTACTGGTTGCTTTATCGAAAGACGGTGATGCCCATGATTGCGATTACCCGACAACTGGACAATGTTGGAAGTGATCGTTTTCCGCAAGTGCTACCTGACTATTCCTTTAAAGAGACCGCTGCTCTTTCGTCTGCAACCAAGCAGTTGGATGTCGCTCAGAAAGACATGCATGCCAAAGACAGGCAGTTGCAAGGTATCAACCGTGATTTGCAGCGTGCTAACGAGGATTTGCAGCAGTTCGCACACATTGCCTCGCATGATTTACAGGAACCACTGCGTAAGATGCAGCAATTCAGCGATCTGCTAGAGGAGGACTACGGACCAAGACTCGATGATGAGGCCAGATATTTCATTGACACTATTCGTAACTCAGCTCATCGCATGAGTGTTCTCATCAAAGAGACGCTAGCATATTCGCGCTCTGGTAGTGCTAATCAGAAACTTACGCGAGTCGACCTGTCCCAGCTCATATACCAATTACTTGGTGAGATGGATGTGACGATAAGAGACGCTGATGGTGAGTTCCAGATAGATGATTTGCCTTGGGTATTGGCTAACGAGTTAGGTATGTCGCAATTGTTTCGCAATCTGATGGTCAACGCTTTAAAGTATCGAAAGCCAGGCACCCCGGCCAGAGTGCGTATTCGCACAGATCACGCTGCCGGTAAGGCCAGTGGACTGACGCATATCCGCGTTGAAGATAACGGTATTGGAATTCCGGCCAAATACCTGCAAAGAATATTCATCCCCTTTGAGCGTCTGCAAATCAGTGATGCATCGGGTACCGGGCTTGGGCTGGCTATTTGTAAAAAAGTGTGTGAGTTTCACGGCTGGACGATTGAAGCGATCTCTGAATCGGGAGTAGGAACTACTTTCCTGATAACTATCCCCAGATTGAGCATCCAGAATCATGCTGCTTCCTGAGTATCCTTTTGCGCTCATTACTCATGTGGCCCGAGAGTATCTTGTCTAGTTACGTAGCACCGGGGTGACCATCAGTTGTCTAAATGCCACTGAGTATGACTTTCACACCATTGCCATAGTTCAGTGCGCATTGCAGGTGTATCGGCTTGTCGGGTCTTGTCCATCATGTCGATATCGCGCGCCTTGCGATCGTGCCAGAACAGGCCACTACTGTGCAACGCCGCATCGTCTGCACTAAGCCAGACCAGGGTGTCAGCCCCTTCGTCGGCAGAGCGTAAAAGTCCGAGTGGTCCCAGAACTTTCGAAAAACCGGGCAGAGCATCAGTGATGCCAGGGGTATTCACCCAGCCCGGATGCAAAGCATGAAATACCACCTCGCTGGCGGGCACCTGATCTGCCCACATTTCGTTCAACACCACTTGGGCGCGTTTGGCACGCGCATACTGTTTTGCACCCTGATAGTTCGCCTCTTGCATCTGTAGATTCTGGACATCCAGTGCCTCGGTATACATGCCGCCAGAGCTCATCGTGATGACACGTGCAGCAGAGGGTGTCACAGCTCGTGGACGGGCCAGTGACTCATCGCATGCAGCTTTCAGATTATCCAGCAACAAGCCAGTGAGGAGAAACGGTGTGACCACCATAAGCTCTACAGTGAGATCGGTACCATTAGCCGCACGTTGGCGTTGGTTAAACAAGGCGCCAGCGTTGTGTACTAGCACATCGATGGCTGGCCACCGCTCGGCAATGGTTGCGGCGGCCTGACGTGTGTCGTCCTGACTTCCCAGATCGGCGATGACAAAGTGAATGTTATCGTTGCCGGATTCTTTTATCAGGTTACTGACAACGGCTTCGGTTTTCTCGACGTTTCGGGCAATGATGACAAGCGTAGCGCCAAGTGTTGCATAGTGCCTGGCGGCCGATTCGCCAATGCCTGAGGTCGCGCCGGTAATCACCACAACACGACCCACAAGCGAATAGGTATCCAAGGCTTGCCATTTGAATAGTCGTGAGCGGATCCGTGTGCCCAGATTACTGAAGCTGGGCACTACAGATTTTTCCAGGACAGTGTCGATGACGTTCTTATTCATAGGCTTTACCACAGTAGATTCCCCTCTGGACGGGAATGGCAGAATTAATGGATTGGCGCTTGAGCGGTGCCATGCCAATAACAGGAATTTACAATGTCTATTGTTACGTAACGCGATACTCTTGCGGATTGGAGGTTGCGTTCCAGAGTGTGCGTTAACCGGATGTCGGGTCTATGATTCACCAACAGTCAGTTGGGTTTAACACGAGGTCAAATTGCAATGAGTAAAAATACAATACTGACACTCGATGAAATACATAATCTTGCGCGGCAAGTGCTAAGCACGCACGGATTTTCCACAGCTCAGGCAGACAGTATTGCTGAAACCGTTACGGCTGCTGAACGCGATGGATGCCGTTCGCACGGCTTGTTCAGAATACCTTTCTATGTCGACGCACTAAGAAATCCTTCCGCCAATGCGCAGGCTGAACCCATTCTCAGCGTTACCGATTCATCGGTCGTGCATGTCGATGCATCAAGGGGTTTTTGTCCTTTGGCCTTGCGCACCGGCCTGCCGGCGCTGAGCGAGAAGGCGCGATTGCATGGCACGGCAGCGTTGGCTATACATAATACCTACAACATCGCTGCTTTGTGGCCAGAGGTTGAGAGCCTGGCTGTTCAAGGGCTGGTAGCTTTTGCGTTTACGACGGCTAATGCCTACGTGGCCCCGGCAGGCGGTCAATCGCCGTTGTACGGCACCAACCCTATGGCGTTTGCTTTTCCGCGCAAGGATCAGCCCCCTCTGGTGTTTGATCAGGCGTCCAGTGCCAGCGCACGTGGGGAGATTCAGTTGCATTTGCGAGAGGGCAAGTTGCTACCAGATGGGTGGGCGATAGATCGTGAAGGGAATCCAACCAACGATCCTCAGGCGGCTCTGGATGGCGCGCAACTACCCTTCGGAGGTTATAAGGGGGCAGCACTTGCGCTCATGGTGGAGCTGCTAGCTGGTGCACTTATTGGCGACAACTTCAGTGTTGAATCCACAGAGCAGGATGCGTACGGTGTGGGAGCACCTCTGGGCGGTGAATTATTGCTCGCGATTGATCCTGCGCATTTTGGCTCTGGGAATTACCTTGAACGCAGCGAGTATCTATTTGAACAGGTGCTGGCGCAACCGGGTACTCGCCTGCCGTCGCAGCGACGCTATGACACACGCCGTGAGCATGAGACGCATGGCGTAGACATTGATAATGTTCTTCTTGCCGAGCTCAGAGAATTTCTGGATTGAACGCACGGGGCTGGCAGTGGTAGCGGTGTTCGCTTTGCCCTAAGGCGTGTTACTGTCCACCACAGGAGCTGGTTTGTTGCGCTTGATTGACAATAAAATGAGCGCAAGCGTGGCTCCTGCGATAGCTCCGTACAAGTGCGCATCAACCAGCACCTGCCCGCCTGCCACCGATTCACTGCCGGGCAATGCTCCTGCCATCTGCTCCCAGATGAGTTTGCCGACCACCAGCACCAGTAACAGGCTTGCCGATTTGGGGTATCTACGAAGATCTGCCAAGGTGCCAGCGATAATTAATCCGTGTAGTGTTCCCGAAAAACCGACATATCCTTCCACCTCGGGGTTGAAGAACCACAAGGCTATCCCCACACCCCAACTACACACTATAATTAGAGCGAGCCACTGCCATGCAGTAAAATGTTGCCAGACCAGCATGACCACTAAAATCAGCCCTGCCAGATTCATCCAAAGATGACTGGGGCCAAGGTGCACGAAGTTACCGCTCAGTAATAGCCACCAATGCCCGATAGCAATAAGGCTGCGCTGGTAAGCCAATGTGTCACCAAGGCCCGTGTATTGCAGGGCAATGCAAAGTAATGCCAGTACCAGCACCAGTTGATAGGCCCTGGATCGAAGCAGGCTGAGAGGTTCGGGAATCATTTGACTGGTATCTGGTCGTAGTGGCGATGCTATCCTTTCGCAACGATAGCGTTCAATCACCCTTGAAAAATAACGGAAGAGTAGTTGTTATGGGCAGTAGAAAAGTACAAACGGTCCTGACCGGTATCAAACGTCGGCAAAGCGGTTTTACCTTGATCGAGATCATGGTGGTGGTTGCCATCATAGCCATACTTGGGGCCACCGTGGTGCCTCTGATCATGGACAGACCTAACGAGGCTCGCGTGGTCCGTGCCAAGAACGATATTGGTAGCTACACCGCCGCTTTAGGGCTATATAAGCTGGATAATTTCAACTATCCGTCAACCGATCAGGGTCTGGAGGCGCTGGTAGAGAAACCTAGCGGCGATCCGGAGCCCGGTAACTGGAAATCTGGCGGCTATGTGCAGAAACTTAATAAAGACCCATGGGGCAGGGATTACCTGTATATCAATGAAGATAATCGATTTGAAATCATCTCGCTGGGTAACGATGGTGTGGAAGGTGGTGAGGATTTCGACGCCGATATCAGCTCTCTCGATATTCAGTAAGCGTCACACTGGTATCTGATATGACCCCTGCATGACATCTACACAGCGCCTAGCAAAAGGTTTTACGCTCATCGAGCTACTCGTCACGGTGGCTATTGTCGCTGTGCTCGTGGGCGCTGTGGTTTTGAATATAGAGTTCAGAAACGTCGGCAAGAGTATGGGTAATGCTGCAAATCGCACCAGTCTGGTGATGCAGCTTGCCTCTGATCAGGCGGTGTACTCGCGGCAGCAATTCGGTATCCGTTTTCATCCAGACTCCTACGGCTTCTACGTGTTGACAGTCAACGAGGAGGAAGAGGAGGTATGGGAGATGTTCGAAGACGAGCAACTGCGCTTCAAGGATTCGGGCATAGAAATGGATTTTCAGGTAGAGATCTCCGGATTATCTATTGTGCTGGAGAACATGCTTGAAGAGCTTCAGGATGCCACTGATGAAGACCCCATCAAGCCGCACATAATTTTTCTGTCCAATGGCGAAATTATTCCCGACTTCAGAATCCTGATTAACGATATGGAGGGTGAGTTTCAATACGAGGTTGCCAGCGGTGAGATCCTGCCAGTGGTCGTGGAGCAATTGGCTGGATCATGAATATCGCCAGCCGACAGAGACAAGACGGTTTTACGCTCATCGAGATTCTGGTGGCGATGACGATTATCGCTGTCGGTGTCTCAGCGTTGGTCGCCTCTGCAGGTGCCAGTGCTTTCCGGGCAGACTATCTTCGCGAACGCGAGTTTGGACGCTGGGTAGCCAGTAATGCCCTGACCGAATTACAAACTGTGCCAGCATGGCCGGATACAGGTACCACCAACAAGGAAGTGGAGATGGGCCAGTTCATCTGGTACGTGCGCACTCAGACTCAAGCGGTGGCAGACCCGGATCTGCGCCGCGTTGATGTGCAGGTCAGGCGCGACAAGAATGCAGATAATTATATTTATACCGTGACAGGTTTTGTGGGTAATCCGGCCACTCGACTGGGTGGCAGTACTGAAAACGGGCTGACGCAATGAGCTCAACCAGCCTTTATTTGCAGCGGCGAACGATTGACAGGCGTAGCGGCGGCTTCACCCTCATCGAGTTGCTGGTGGCGATGTTTCTGCTGGCCATTCTGGGCACGGCAGGGTTTCAGATGCTGTTCCAGATCACCGCCACACGCGAGCGCATCGAGGAGCAATCAGCCCGCTTGAGTGAATTGCAAAGAACGTTTTACTGGTTGGCTGAGGATGTCACACAGGTGGTCAATCGGCCGATCCGCTCGGCGCTGGATGCAAAGCTTGAGCCGTTACAGTTTAATATTCAGGGCGAGAATCTGTTCGAATTTACCCGCTCCGGATGGGACAATCCTGCAGCGGATGTCTCGCCGGTGCGCTCGAACCTGCAGCGGGTTGCCTACGCGCTGGAAGGTGACAAGCTGATGCGTCAATACTGGTACCACCTTGATTCTGTCGATGAAGAGCCCTCGCGTCGCCGACAGATGCTTACAGGCGTAGATTCGATGACATTCCGTTTTCTGGATACGGCAGGGGAGTGGAAAACCAGTTGGCCGCCCTCCGATACCCAAACAGAAACCCCCGGGCTGCCTGCAGCCATAGAATTCACTCTGGAGCTGCAGGACTACGGTAACGTGGTCAGGCTTTTTGCATTACCAGGATGATGAATCAGGCTAACCATGTAGAGAAAACAAGCGTAACGCCCCGTTGGGCGCCATCGCAGCGGATGATGCGTACGCAAGCGTACGTGGGCTCTAAGTCGTTGACCGGACAACGCGGTGTGGCTATCCTGACGGCCATGCTGGTGATTGCGCTGGGGACCATCACAATGGTGGCGATAACCTCAAGCCAGCAACTGGACATGCAGCGCGAGCGTAATGAGGGGCTTATCCAGCAGGCCCGCGCCTTCGGTATCAGCGGCGAGCGGTTCGCGGCTGCCTTGTTGTACCGGGATTTTCAGGCAGAGGATCGTGGAAACAGCGATTCGCTCGATGATGACTGGGCGCAGACCATACCGCCTGTGCCTATCGATAATGCCTCCATTCAGGGCTGTATTGTGGATATGCAAGGCCGGTTCAATCTGAACAATCTGGTCAATGTAGATGGTGAGGTACAACCGGATTACGTTCAACAATTCAAGAGTCTGCTGACAGAGCTCAACATTGACACCACGAAGGCCGATGCAGTAGTTGACTGGGTAGATAGCGACATAAACTTTACTGTCCCCGATGGTGCGGAAGATGACTACTACACAGGCCTTGAAGTGGGCTATCTAGCCGCGAACGCGCCGTTTGTAAGTGTCAGCGAATTGCAATTGGTCAAGGGCTTTAGCAGTGCTGTCGAGGAAGAGATTGAGGACTACGAGCTGTTGTTACCCCACATCTCAGCCTTGCCCAACACCTTGGGTCCCACGGCGGTGAACGTAAACACATCGACTCCTCAGGTACTTGCGTCACTCTCTGAGCCGGTACAATTCGCCTCGGGGACGCTTTCGCGATGGGAAACAGGCGCATACGAAGACTACCCTGAATGTGAAAATATCTTCGATCTAGCGCCTGAGAACGAAACACAGACTGTGCAGGGCGCCGATCGGGATGTGACGCCGTGGGAGAGCCCGGAGGCTTTTGTTAATGAAGTACCGCTGGACGAACCGGACGATAAAGTCGCCTTCGTCGCTTATGATGTCAAGTCAAATTATTTTCAGGTTCGCATCGATGTAGAAGCTGAAGGCATAAGATTGTCTCAGTACACCTTGCTTGAACGCGATGGCTCGGGTCAGACCAAAGTCATTTATCGTTCACGCGATACGCTCTAATCATACTTCGGGAAATACCGTGTCCAAACACGTCATCATCTATATGCCTCTGGTTGGCGAGGATAAGGTCCAATGGGCTACCGCCGACGAGAGAGGAATACTGACTACTGCCGTCTATGAAGGGTCGCTGCAAGAGGCCGCTGACAGCGTCGATGGTCGCAGGGCCACCCTTATTCTCCCTGCAGATGACGTACTGCTGGCACAAACGGTAGTGCCCGGTAACTCGCTGGCACGTGCCCAGCAAGCTGTGCCGTTTGCTCTGGAGGAGCAGGTTGCCGATGATGTTGATGATCTGCATTTCTCTCTGGGTACTAAAAATCGTAACGATGAGTACCCGGTTGCCGTTATCGGCCTGGATATCATGGACTCGGTGACGGAACGTTGCGCCGAGGTTGGATTGCGGCCTGGCGAAATCGTACCCGAGACGTTGGCATTGCCGGTGCTTGCAGCGGCAAGCCCGGGACTGATTGTCTGGAGCGCTCTGCTGGACAAGGGCCGTGCCGTTGTACGATTGGGTGACTATGAAGGCTTTGTCACCGATACCGATATGGCTAGTATGATGATTGAAGGAGCCCTGAGTGGCGTTCAAGACGAGTCGCAGGCATCGCTTGTTGCATTCAGTACTGACTCCTCCACACAACTGGACCTTCCTGCCTCTCTGGATACTGAGGTACGACATTGTGATCATCCGCTTGCGCTGTACGCCAGTGGTCTGGCATCAACACCGCGCGTCAATTTGCTGCAAGGAGTTTACAGTCCCAAGAAGAATTTCGACAAGATGTGGAAACCCTGGCGTGCCACGGCAATATTGGCTGCCTGCCTGTGCCTGGTCCTGTTGGCCGGTAAATGGCTGGAACTACGCCAGTTAAAGCAGCAGGAGGCAGCGCTGGATACACAGATTGCCGCAGCGTTCAAGCAGGCCTTGCCCGGCGCTCGCATGCAGCGTCCGCGGCGTCAGGTGCAGGCAGCGCTGGAGAACATCGGTGCTGTGAATAGTGATGGATTTACCAGTCGTATGGCCCAGATTGCCGCCAGTCTTTCAACACAGCCACAGACAAAATTGCGCACCATTGGTTTTCGCGATGGACGTTTTGACCTGGACTTGAATACCGATGATGTGCCCACGCTGGATGCGCTGAAGTCGGAGCTTGGCAAGCGTGGCTCTCTGGGTATGAGTGTGCAATCGGCTAACCGGGAAAACGATCTGGTTCGTGGCCGCGTGCGCATCGAATGAAATGCTCAAGACAAACACGGGAAGCGTTACGATGAAAGACTGGTTTTTACGTCAATCGCCCCGCGATCGATACATTGTCATCGGCGTTGCCGCGTTGATATTTCTGGCGCTGCTATTCGCACTGATCTGGTATCCATTGAACAGTGGTCTTGCCAATACGCGGCAATCCATCGCTGCAAAGCAGGACACACTGCAGTTCATCCAGCAATCGACCGGACAGCTACGCAGTGCGTCGGCAAGTGCAGGCGGTCAGAGCAAGAGCTCTGACAAGGCGCCGTATCTTTTGATTGATCAGGTGATACGTGAGGCTTCCATGGCGCCACCGGAACGTGTCGAACCCAGTGGCGCTGATGGGGCGCGTGTACAGTTCAACGAAGTGGAGTTCGACAAGCTTGTGAATGTTCTGGCCGAGCTTGAGCTGTATGGCCTGAAGGTGTCAACGCTGACGATCAGCCGCAAGAACGAAGGTACGGTAAGTGCGCGGTTCAATATGGAGCGAAGTTAATGCGGATTGGCTGGCTGATCGCTATCGGACTGATCTCCTTTATCGTCGGTGTAATCGCATTGTTTCCAGCGGCACCTGTGGTCGATAAAGTACGACCGCAACTTGGCCCGGTTGCACTGGAAGGTGTGCACGGCAAGCTATACAACGGTGTGATTGACAGCGTGCGATCTACCGACGATTTACTGCCTCTGGAGTTCACCAATGTTGGCTGGACACTGGCCCCCGGAACGCTGTTATCAGGCGGTGCTGGCGCAAAGTTTCGTTTTGAAGGCTATGGCGGACAGGGTGAAGGCCTGGCGGCACGAAAGTGGAACGGTGATATAAACATCAGCGATTTTACGTTTGATATGCAGGCCAAGGAGCTTGAACCTCTGTTACCTGTACCTATAGCCAGTTTCAGTGGGCTTCTTACCGGTGATATCGGGCGTATACGTTTGGTGGACGACAGGTTGCAGGAATTTGAAGGAACCTTTAACTGGGAAAACGCAGAGCTTGAATCGCCGATACCCACATCGCTGGGTGTTGTGCAGGTTCAGATAGTTCCAGAGGGGGAACAATCGCACACCGTTACACTGACAGCCAACGGCGGTGATATTGCAATGGACGGTACAGTGACCTTGACGCTATCGGGTGATTTTGCAGCCGATGTATTATTTACCCCTTCGCCAGATGCGCCTGCTGATGTTCTCAATGGATTGCGTCAGATGGGACGTCCTGATGCTGAAGGGCGAGTGCGCTTTGTCCGCAAGGGAAATGTGAACCGATTGATGTAATGAGGAAATACAAGCATTGCGTTGGCACTATTGCCTAACACTTCTTTAAAAACTTGCTACGCTTTAGCAAGAAAAGGAGAAGGACATCATGACGCAGCCGCCCAGCCATCAACATCTGTTTTCACACACCTTCTGCATTGGCGTCAATGCATTCCTTTAGCTGCCGTTAGTTAACTAAACATTAACGAACTCTTGTGATGAGTTTCGATCTGTCAACAGCCCGGCGTCTGACGCGTGAGGCACTGTCCATCGCCCACCATGCCGGTAAACGCATCGTGGAGATCTACGGCGGACGCTATGAGGTGGATTACAAGAGCGATAACTCACCGGTAACCACCGCCGATATGGCAGCGCACGATGTCATCATCGACGCCCTGAAAAAGCTCAGCCCCTGTCTGCCTGTCTTGTCCGAAGAGTCCGACGGTATATCCTTTGAAGAGCGTCATCGCTGGCCAAGCTACTGGCTGGTTGATCCGCTGGATGGAACGCGGGAGTTTTTGCGAAGAAATGGCGAGTTTTCAGTAAATATTGCCCTGATTCATGACAACAGACCCATCGCAGGTGTCATTGTTGCTCCTGTTCTGGATATTGCCTATTACGCGACACAGGGCTCTGGAGCTTACAAGCAAGTGGGTGATGAGCCAGCTAGTCCTATTCAGGTGCGTTCGGCGCCTAGCCATGTCACGGTCGCCAAGAGTCGTAGCCCCAAGGTGGGTCCACGGTTACAGCATTTTCTGGACAAACTGGGCAAGCACGATGAAATCCCGATGGGATCGGCACTAAAATCGTGTCTGGTAGCCGAGGGTGCTGCAGATATCTATGCTCGACTTGGCCCCACAGGCGAATGGGATACGGCTGCTGCCCAATGCATTGTTGAAGAGGCAGGCGGATACATTCGGGATCTGCATAGCCAGAATTTGACCTACAACCAGCGTGAATCACTGATAAACCCTGCATTTCTGGTGTTTGGAGACGATCAAATCGATTGGACACAACATCTACCACCTGAAGCACTTTAGACTGTCGCCAGACCCAGCGATTCTCTTGAAGGCCACGTGAGTAAAGAATTCAGCACCCCGGAAGAGGCGGAGGCCGCCTTCTACGATGCCATAGAAATGGCCGATATCACGGCGCTGGACGCCGTGTGGTCCATGGACGACAACATCGTATGTGTGCATCCAGGGGCAACCCGCATCGAAGGACGCAACGCCGTGATGGAGAGCTTTGCACAAATGTTCTCGGAGGCGCCCATTCTGAATTTCGAGATTGTCGATACGCTGTTCACTGGTAACGATTCTCTGGCTATACACCTGGTGCGTGAGGAAATTTCTCTGGACGGTCAGGTTGTCAGCATTATGGTGTCCACTAATATCTATCAGAAGGAAGAAGGTAGCTGGAGGATGCTTCTGCATCATGCATCGCCAGAGCCTGACATGGCCTTCAGTGATGACCTGGACGATTATCAGAGTTACGACGAGATGGATGACGAGATGGATGACTGGGAAGAGCCTGTGAGACCACCGGTACTGCACTAGTAGGCTCATGCGCAAACCATTGTCACCAGAATATCTTTACGTGAGCAAAAAGGCCTCGGTATCGCCCTCCTGGGTGAGGCTGGGCAGAACCAGCTATACAGTGCATTCGATCATGAAGCTGGATTACCGCAAACTAAGGATCCCGCGAGCGGCAAAATACGCTCTGTTTTTTGTGGCTCTGGTGCTTCTGTATTTCAGTGTTATGCATTTGTCCATGAAAACCTTGCCGGTAGTAGTTGCAGTACCTGCATGTATGGCCTCTGTTGTTTTAATAGTCATCGCCAGCTGGCTGGCGTTTATAAAACCTGCGCAATATCGCGTCACAATTTCACTCGCTGACGGTAGCCATGCACATATCAGGTATCGAAAAGAGGCTGATGCCCGTGATTTGCACGATGCCATAACGCGTGCAATGGACTGGCATCGAGGGAGCTCTGGCGGTCACACAGAAATAATCGCCTCAGCGATAGCACGCAGACTGCCCAGACACGCCTGACATGAATTGCAAAATGAGGCAGAGCTATATCGTAGTATACTGCTCCGCGGGTCCAGTCCAGTTATTCCAGATAGTCGTATATTTATTTTAAATATGAACTTATGTCCCAACTATCACGGGTTCTTTGTGAATTTCACGAAGAGTGACGCCGCTATATTTACTTATACGCGATAATTGCGCCTTGTCCGCGATGTCTGATAAACCACGGGGAGCTGTCCCTGTAAGGATACTCAAGTGAATCCCGAAGAAAACCGCACCTACACCATCGTAATTGTTGACGACAGTAAAGAGGATCGGTATCTACTTAAGCGTTTTTTGAAAAAAACCGGGCTTCCACTCGAAATACTGGAGGCCGTAAACGGGCTGGAGGCTATCAACTTACTGACCCAGTCGCTTGATAAGCTAAAAGCTGAGCACCCGGCTATCAGTCAGCAAGCAGTGTTGTTTCTTGACATCAATATGCCGATTATGAATGGCTGGGAATTTGTGGCAGAGCTGGATGCGCGTCAGAGTGAGGTGGCCCTGGAGTCCACGGTTGTGGTGATGTATTCAACCTCCGATGCCAGCTACGAAAAAGAGAAGGCAAAAAATTTTCCTACCGTTGTGAGTTACATCGTCAAAGGCGAGACATCGCCAGAGCAGCTAAAACAGCTGATCGTCGCTTATCGGACAGATATCGGTGAGTGAAACCCTGTCTGTGGCAGCTGCGCGTGTTGGATGGGCGACTGTAAATGTGATTTGATTTGGCGCAAGCCCCAAGCTTATTGTCGATACAGGATTTAATACGGGGTTAACCACCTGTAGCGGGAAACAACTGATCGAATTCTTTAACGCGCTCGTGCAGAACATCGACAGATGATGCCAACATGTCAGAGCAGAGCAGTATGTCGTCGTTTATTATGGCTGTTAGTTGTTCGCGAGCTTTGTCTGGCAATTCAGGCCCTAAAGTTTCCATCAGGCTTGACAGCTCGGCTACCGCCTCATTCAGCTCGGATTTAAAACCCTTGGCATTAGCTACCGGGGCTCTTAAGTCATGCAACAGTTTTGATATCTGCTCGGCGCTTAAACTGTATTCACCCTGCATTTGAAGATACTCCTGATGAGAGCAGTGGAATTGATACCGTGAACTCACTGCCTACGCCCACTTCACTGTTGACAACGATATCGCCGTTGTGTCTTCTGGCAATTTCTCGTGCAATTGACAGCCCCAGGCCCAGTCCTGCGCTGGAAGCCTCCAGTGGCTGGCCGAGTGGAGCCTGATAAAGTCTATCGAATACCCTGGTGACAGACACATCATCTATGCCACACCCGTTGTCACTAACGCTAAGATAAAAGTTGTCACTGTCAAGATGTGATGTCACTGTGATGGTGCCCCCGGCGGGTGTAAATTTAAGTGCGTTTGATAACAGATTGCCAATAATCTGTATGTAACGATGTTTATCGAGTCTGACATCGGGTAATGATTGATCCACATTATTTATAATAGTTATACCTACTCTAGCCGCTTGCGGTTCTATCGCTGATATGCATTGGTAAATAAGTGGACTTGGTGATTGAATAGTGGTATCGATTACCAATTTACTAAATTCCAGTTTGGTTGCATCGAGTAGGTCGTTAAAAAGCAGCGTAATCTGGTCACATGATTCCAGTGAGTACTTGACCAGAGTCTGTTGCTCCTCTGTTAGCTCGCCGCAGATACCGTCGTGTAGTAACTGCTGAAATTCGCGGATGGCGGTCAAAGGGGTTTTAACCTCGTGCGAAACATTGTGATAAAACTGCTTGATTTCGCTAGCGCGTTTTTTCAATTGCTCGTAGGCAAGCTTAAGCTCAGCGTTTTGTTCCGACACTGAGCGCTGCAGCCTGGATTTAACAATGGCATTGGCAATGGCCCGATCCAGAGAAGTTCTTGTGACTTCCGATTTGGGCATGAAATCGGCAGCATCAACCCTGATTGCCTGAATAGCTGCCTCTTCACCACTGCCAGCTGTGAGAATAATGCTGGCGGGTGCGCTGTCGTGAAGCTCATCGCTGAGTGTGGATAGCATGTCGGTGCCGGTTGAGTCAGGCAGGCGATAGTCCACTACCAGGCAATCAAATTCTTGCTCATGAATAAGCTGTAACGCCTTCCTGGCAGTGCCTGCCAGCTGAATTGTTACATTCTGGAGCGATGGGGCCCGACGCAGGAAGCGGGCGCAAAGCGCCCTGAACACTTCATCGTCATCCACCAGTAGAATTTTTACTTGATCAACGTTGTGCGAGTCTTGTAACGTTGGCTCTGCCACTAAATTTGCCTGTAAACCGCTCATGCCCTTCGGACTTACCATGGATGCTACATCTGTTGTGCAAAACCCAAGCCGGGTAGGCGACTGCTGATGTGGGCAACGGCACAATTACTTACATTCAGAAGGTAATCAGTCACAGTTAGAGATAATTAACCTCGTGCACGGGTGATGATGCGGGCTAGGAGCTTAGGTCGAAGTCATAATCGATGATAAGAGGGGCATGGTCGGAAAACATCTTGTCTTTGTAAATACGTGTGCGCTGCACATGCGGTGCAAGATCGTTGCTGACTATCTGGTAGTCGATCCGCCAGCCTACATTGTTGGCACGCGCCTGCCCCCGTTGTGACCACCACGTGTATTCATGCTCTTTTTGCGGCAGTTGTCGGAAAGCATCGGCGAAGTCGTGCTTGTCGAATAACTCCCCCAGCCACTGACGCTCTTCAGGTAGAAACCCCGAATTTTTCATGTTGCCACGCCAGTTGCGAATATCAGCATTGGTGTGAGCGATATTCCAGTCCCCGCAAATAACGAGGGGTGTACCTCGGGCGCGCAGCTTTTTCAGGTGAGGAAGAAAAACATCCATCATCCTGTATTTGTAGTCCTGCCGGATGTCCCCACTGCTGCCCGATGGCATGTACAGCGAGATAACGGTGAGATTTTCAAAACGGGCCTCCAGATAGCGCCCTTCGCGGTCTATCCAGTCGATACCCAAGCCGTAAATGACTTTCTCAGGTTTCTTCCTGCAAAACAACGCGGTACCGCTATAGCCTTTTTTTTGAGCATCGTGATAGTGACTATGCAGAGTCTTCGGGTGGAACACCGGATCGGTGAGTTGCCACTCCTGTGCCTTGGTCTCTTGTACGCAGATGACATCTGCACGCTGGCGCGCAGCCCATGTAAAAAAACCTTTGGAGGCAGCGGAACGCACTCCATTGAGGTTGGCGGTGATGATTTTCATGCCAACAGATTGTACACATACAAGGCAATAGCGCTGAAACTAGCGATCACATTCACAGAATCAGACCCTCCAGCTCACTATCATGTTTTACTGGTCGTTATGCTGTGTATATCCGCTGAATATCCGTGCGTTATGTCAGTAGTTTGGTTGACATTTGTATACGTGTGAATTGTCGAGGCGTCAGGAAAACACGAAACCATGACGAGAAGTAATTACTGGAAATGCCTGCATGTCATGCTCCGCGTAATGCATGTGTTCGTGCCTACTGTGCTCGGGCTTGCATTACATAGTGCCGCTGTTAAGGCAGACTCTGTATACAAGTATGAAGATCGTGGAATGACTACCTATCAGGACCGTGCGCCAGACTCCAGACAGGATAACGGGCACAGTATTCTGAACAATCAGGGTGTTGTCTTGCAGCAGATTCTCAGTCGGGAGGAACGCCGCGAGGCGCGTGCAGTGCAGCGTAATATCGAGCTGGCGCGGATCCGTGACCGTGCTTTGTTGGCCACGTTTACTACCGAAGAAGATCTTATCCGCACACGCGATGATCGCATCGGTATGATCGATGGCTTGATTGGCCGGCTGGACGATAGAATTCGCATTTTATCAGAACGACTTGCCATCGTTGACAAGCGTGTACAGATGCAGGAAAAATCCATGGGTCCGGACAAGGCGCAGGAGTCACTCTATGCCGAGCAACGCAGTATCCAGCGCAATATTGAAAACGCCTGGTCGTTGATAGATTCCAAGGCCGCCGAGCGTAACGATGCTGCCACCAAGTTCGATGAAGATCTGCTTCGTTATCGCGAATTGAAAGAGGCACGACGATAATCGCTTTCGCGTAGCCACGTTGTTGACGGCTTCTGTTATTAGCCAAGCCGCTGGAAATCTATCGTCAGCGCCTTGCTCACCAGATGCGCCTGGATTTTGTGTATCGTAGTGCACTCCAGTTTTTGCAAGACGTGCATATCCATGAACAGCAGCACCACGCCTACCAGCGCCACAAGATTTGACTCCATACGACTGCAACGTGTAGGGCACTGGTTGGACAAGCAAGTGGCTTCCAACCGTCTGTCCGGTGCCAGTGTGTTGATTGGCAAGGATGGTGAAGAGGCTTATTTTCATAGCGCTGGTATTGCCGGTTTTAATCTGCCAACAAAAGATCAGCTATCGGTCGATGCACAGTCGCGTGCGTTTCAGCGTGATACGGTGGTGCGTCTTTACTCGATGACCAAACCTGTCACCAGCGTTGCAGCGCTAATGCTTTTTGAACAAGGCTGCTTCGCACTGGATGATCCTATTGCGCGTTATCTTCCGGCGTTTGCCGATGTGCGTGTCTGGGACGGTAAGGGGGAGCTACAGAGCGAGGATGATCTACGCAGGCATACTCATCCTGCACGGGCTGCTATCACAGTGCGGCAGCTGATGAACCATACGGCTGGCTTCACCTATGGTTTCATGAATGCAACACCGGTTGATCGTCTGTATCGGGATAAGGGGCTTGTGTTCCCAGGTTCCACAGAGCCGCTTGAGGTGCTGGTGAATCGTCTGGCAGATGCCCCCTTGTTGTGTCAACCCGGCACTCAGTGGAACTATAGTGTGGCAACGGATGTTCTGGGTCGCCTGGTTGAGATCTGGTCAGGGCAATCGCTGGCTGACTATTTTCAATCGCAACTATTTATACCGCTGGGTATGCACAAAACCGGCTTTCATGTTAGCGCCTGCGATGCGGCCAGTTTTGCTGATTTATTTGGTCCGGCCGCTGGCGGCGAGCTGGGTAACATTGGGGGTTCATCAAGCACTATGGTGATTGATATTGCTACTGACCTTGAACCGCCTGTTGCACTTGATGTTCTGGCAACAACATCGTTTCTGGAGGTGCCGCCCTTGTATTCTGGCGGAGGAGGACTGGTGGGTTCCATCGATGACTACGCGCGCTTTTGCCAATGTCTACTCAATGGTGGCGAGCTCAATGGTGTCCGGCTGTTAGGCCGAAAGACAGTTGAATTCATGCGTCAGAACCAATTGCCGAATAACAAGGACATGGCTGCTATGGGACAGGCAGTATGGAGTGAAACCAGCTACGAGGGCGTTGGCTTTGGTCTGGGCTTTGCCGTGGTGCTGGACCCTGTGGGAGCCGGGATGCTGAGCTCGCGTGGTGAGCATCACTGGGGTGGGGCGGCAAGTACTTTCTTCTGGATAGATCCAGTAGAGCAGCTGTATGTGGTCTTGCTGACACAGTTATACCCTTCCTCAAGTTATCCACTAAGAACTGAGCTTCGGACGGCGGTTTATCAGGCGATAGTGTAGGTTCATGTCACGACTGACGCCGTGCTTAGCGGGAATGAGCACAAGGCAGCTGCCGATTCTAGTCGCAATTGTTATCGTGGATTAATGTGCCCATGCCCTGATCAGTAAACAACTCCAATAGCAACGCATGTTCAACGCGCCCATCGATAATAACGACGCTACTGACGCCCGCTGCCAGTGCATCGAGCGAACACTGCACCTTGGGAAGCATCCCGCCGTGGAGCGTGCCGTCACTGATTAGTGCTGCGATATCGGTGGGTGTGAGACCTGTGAGTAATTTGCCACCATGATCCAGAATACCCGGCGTATTAGTCAGAAGTAGCAGGCGTGAGGCATTGAGCGCTATGGCGATACTGCTGGCAACCAGATCAGCATTGATGTTGTAGCTGGCACCATTGGCATCAGTACCAATCGGCGCAATGACTGGAATGGTATTACTCGACATCAATTCATTTAAAATGTCTACGTTCACGCCGGTGACATCGCCTACATAGCCAAGCGAGACATCGGGTTTTTCCGGCAGACTCATGGGGGCCGCCTCTATCAGTCTGGCATCTTTGCCGGTAAGGCCTATGGCTTTGCCGCCCACCTGATTAAGCAGGGATACCACGCTCTTGTTGACCAGACCACCGAGGACCATCTCAACCACTTCCATCGTGTCGCTATCGGTAACGCGCATACCATCAATAAATTCGCTTTTGATGGATAGTCGTTCCAGCATAGAACCGATTTGCGGTCCTCCACCGTGAACCACCACAGGGTTGATGCCGACCTGCTTCATCATGACAACATTCTGGGCAAATGAGCGTTTGAGCCTCTCATCTGTCATGGCGTTGCCACCATATTTGATGACAACAGTTTGTCCGCTATAACGCTGCAGATAGGGCAAGGCTTCGTTAAGAATCCGCGCCGTCTGTTGCGCGTCTTTTCTTGAAGAGTCAGTCATGGAGATATACCTTGCTACTGCGTTGCCGCACAGGCGGCGTTCAAATGTGCCGCGCTATGCACTGGAGCTCGCCTGGCCTGGGCAAGGTCAGTGACATTATGGATTGCACGTATAGTGTAGAAGCGCCGCGTCGCCATTGCCTAGAACGGTACATCAATAGTGTTATCCACTGCCTGCATACTCTGTCGGAAATGCGATTGTATGCGCTCCATGGCCTCAACAGTGTCAGCCTCAAACCGGATGACTAACGATGGTGTGGTGTTGGATGCACGAACCAGCCCCCAGCCATCGGCATAATCTGCTCTTACACCGTCAATCGTGGTTAATTCAGCATCGTCGAAGGTGGTGGCAGCGATGAACTTCTTGATAAATGCATGCTGCGCGCCGTCCTCTTCGAGAAGTACATTAAGCTCTGGCGTGTTAATACTATTGGGTATCTCTCCAAATATATCGCTGGCCGGTCTGTCTGTTTTGGACAGAATTTCCAGCAATCTGGCAGCAGCATACAGTGCATCATCAAAACCGTACCAACGCTCCTTGAAAAACATATGGCCACTCATCTCGCCGCCCAGCTGAGCGCCGGTCTCCTTGATACGCGCCTTGATGAAGGAGTGTCCGGTTTTCCACATATCCGGTACGCCGCCGGCAGCCGTTATAGCGGCGGGTAAGACCTTGGAGCATTTGACATCATAAATGATGCGGGCTCCCGGATTACGCTCCAGTACATCCCGTGCGAATAGCACCATCTGGCGATCAGGCCAGATGACATTGCCTTTGTCATCAACTACTCCCACGCGATCACCATCTCCGTCGAACGCTAAACCAACTTCATGGCCTTTGTCTTTAACCACGGCGATAAGATCTTTCAGGTTTTCAAGTTTTGCAGGGTCGGGGTGATGATTGGGGAATGTGCCATCTACCTCGGTAAACAAGGCGTCGCTTTTGCAGCCTAAAGCATCGAACAGTTGAGGTGCGGCGGCACCAGCGACACCGTTGCCGCAGTCATAGGCAATGCTCATAGGGCGGGCCAGCTTGATATCACCCGTGATGCGATCCAGATACTGTTGCAGGATGTCCTGCTCTTCGAAGGTGCCTGTATTGTTATTGGTCAGCTTGTTCTCAACCAATCTTGTGTGCAATGCGGTGATTCCGTCCCCGAACAGCGCATCGGAGTCGAGCACCATCTTAAGGCCGTTGTATTCAGGGGGATTGTGAGATCCAGTCACCATGATGCCAGTACCAGTATCCAGATGGTAGGTGGCAAAATACAGAACGGGTGTAGGGACCATACCGATACTGATGACATGCGTACCGGTGCTCTGGATACCGCGGCTAAGCGACGCGATTAGATCAGGGCCAGACAGACGACCATCGCGTGCAACCACAACCCTGGGTATGCCTCTTTCAACGCATTCCGTGCCAAATGCGCGACCGATTTGCTCAACCACCGCAGGTGTCAGTTGATCGGTGACAACACCACGAATGTCATAAGCACGAAAGATATCAGCTGAAAGATTCATTGTTGTCCTGTTGGTCTGAATGGAGACTAAATACGCGGTATATTATCGCAGTAAAACGCGTCAAGAGGATTGACTCAGGATTGGCCGGTCGAGCCGAATCCGCCTGCACCACGATCGCTTTGCTCGAAGCTCTCTACGCGATTGAATGCAACCTGAGCCACGGGTACAATGACCAGCTGAGCAATGCGGGCACCTACCTCGATATCAAATGCTGTGTTGCCGCGATTCCAGCATGAGACGAAAAGCTGCCCCTGGTAATCAGAATCGATAAGACCCACCAGATTGCCCAGTACGATGCCATGTTTATGCCCAAGCCCTGAGCGCGGTACTATGATGCCTGCATAACCGGTGTCAGCAATATGAATGCAGATGCCCGTGGGGATGAGCTGAGTATCCCCGGGTTGTAGTGTTAGCGTGGCGTCCACACAGGCGCGTAAGTCAAGGCCGGCCGAGCCATCACTGGCATAGTGTGGTAATGCAATGCTGTCACCAATACGAGGGTCTACCACCGTGTAATCTATGCTGTTCATGTCGGCTTTTGGCTTTTCTGTATTCGTGTGGCAATCAGTTCCAGTAGGCTGTAGGCAATGTGTGCCTTGCTGGCTGAGGCTATGGCCTGATGGCCGTTGTTGGCTTGCCAGTAAACATCCAGTGCATTGGTATCGCTACCAAACACAGGGTTGCCAGGTTGGGCAACATGATTTGCAGCAATCATATCCAGACGCTTGCGTTCTAGTTTTGCGCGAGCATGCTTTTCAACATGTTCGGTTTCTGCTGCAAAACCTACGCAAAAAGGGCGCTTTTCCAGAGCGGCAACTTGCTGGAGAATGTCAGGGTTCTTAATCAGTGTGAGCGTCATCGGTTCCTGGCTCTTTTTGATTTTTTGAGCCTTGACCTCCTCCAGACAATAGTCAGATACCGCAGCTACAGCGATAAAGATATCGCTTTTGTCAGCCACCTGCATTACCGCCTCAAGCATCTGCTTTGCAGACAAGACATCGATACGATGGATACTACTATTTGATGATAGTGACACAGGGCCTGCAACCAGTGTCACTCTGGCGCCCATTGCAACAGCAGCTTCTGCCAAAGCAAATCCCATTTTTCCGGAGCTACGATTACTGATGTATCTAACCGGATCAATGTCTTCCTGGGTGGGACCTGCCGTTATCAGGATATGTTTGCCAGACAATGTGCTGGAGGCAGTCGAATGCTGAGCTCTGCCTGCAGCGGATTGTTCGAGCTTGCGAGCAAGCTCATCCCGAATCTCTTCTGGTTCAGGAAGGCGACCGGCACCCGTCTCACCACAAGCCTGCGCACCTTCGGCAGGTCCGATAAAATCCACCCCGCGACCTTTTAATATCGAGCAGTTGTCGACGGTAGCGGCGTGTAGCCACATGAGGCGATTCATGGCAGGTGCTACGTAAACCGGCGAGTCGGTGGCAAGACATAGTGTGCTGAGTAAATCATCTGCCAAGCCGTGGGCAAGCCTTGCTAGCGTGTTGGCGCTGGCGGGGGCGATAAGAATAAGATCGGCCCACCGTGCAAGCTCGATGTGACCCATGGCAGCTTCGGCATCGGCATCCAGCAGGCTGGTGTGGACCGGATTTGCCGTGAGTGCCTGAAAGGTCAGGGGCTGGATAAAGGCCTGCGCGCCGACTGTCATCACCACACGCACCGTCGCGCCTGCATCGATAAGCCGTCGGGCCAGAATGGCGCTCTTATAGGCGGCAATGCCGCCTGAGACACCCAGTAGAATTTTCTTGTTCTTTAAAGCAGACATGCGCGTCATGTTATCAGTTTGTCGGGTACGGCAAGCATAGAGGTTGGTAGTTACAGGTAATCGCTGGTGAGCAGAACAGGTGCTCGGTTGCACCGCTTGCCGACGCAGCACAGAAAATGCTGGTTATTTATGCGGCGGTCATGTTCACAGATCGTTTAAACCGGCTGGAAACCCGGGCTCTTTGGTAAGTACACGTGTTTTACTGCCTGCTTATATAACGATCGCAAGGAAGCTGATCATGTCTATCAAGGAATGGCCGTTGGCCGAACGCCCCCGCGAAAAACTCCTGCGCTTCGGTGCCGCTGCTTTAAGCGATGCAGAACTACTCGCCATTTTTCTGCAAACCGGTATTGCCGGAAAAAGCGCTGTTGAGGTGGCTCGCGACACCCTTCGCCAGTTCGGCTCTCTAGGAGCGATTCTTAACGCCGAGCAAGCCTTGTTCTGCAAAGCACCGGGGCTTGGACAAGCGCGATACGCCACCTTACAGGCAGCACTTGAAGTGTCTCGCCGGCATGTATTCGAGACCGTCATGCAAGGAGACGTGTTGAGTTCTCCCGAGCATGTCAGGCACTACATCTCGTTGCACCTTACTGGCCTGGGGCATGAAGTGTTCAGCGGTTTGTTTCTGGATAACCGTCACAGGGTTATTGAGTATCGTGAACTGTTTACTGGAACTATTGATAGTGCTGCCGTTTACCCCAGGGAGATCGTGAAGCATTGCCTTGCCAGTAATGCAGCTGCGGTGATATTTGCGCATAACCATCCAAGTGGTGTGGCTGAGCCTTCGGATACGGATGTGAGATTGACGAGGAAGCTGGTGGATGCTTTGGCGTTGATTGATGTGAGGGTGTTGGACCATCTGATTATTGGGCAGGGTGTGCAGACCTCGTTGGCTGAACGGGGGTTGATGTAGTTGGTGGTGTGATTAGCGCCTTTTGATGGTTTGGGGAATTTCTACTTTGGTATCTCACTGCCACTTATTCAGTGCCAAATCTATCAAGTGGTGAGCCACAAATATCGAAGTTTGCTTGATCTATTGAAACCTTTCCTATATCTCTTCTGGACCGGTTTCAGAAGTGTTGAATGTTATTCCTACGCTGCAGATGTCAGCATGAAATCGACGTGAACGGCGTCATAAGGAAAGATGATCATGCCTTCGGCGGTTTTCTGAATTACACCTGCGTCTAACAATGCATGAACATCACCATGGACACTCTTGACATCTCGCTTCACAAGCCGTGACACCTCACGAATACTGACAGCTCCTTGGCCAGTTAATGCTTTCAGCAACTCCCAACGTTTACGAGTCATTGTCTGCCAAAGCAAGTCTACCGATGCAAAAGAGATGTGTGAGCCTTGCGCTTGACCTTCAAACGCTCTTTTTGCTCGTCGAGTAACCGCTTCGCGTGTCGCGACCGAAAGTGTCACTGTATTCATTCTCTTCTCCATTCGTCTACATCAATCCAGAAATCTTGCAGCAACTGTTCAGTGTTAGTGAACGAGTAGTTGCACCCCTTCCCGTCAATATGTTTATGATCACCCTTACCAGCTTCGTTATCATATCGAAGTACACACGTGCCCTATACGACATAGGCAAGCGAGTACTTAAACAGATGTTTCGACCCCTTGACTGGGCTCGGAACTCGCCATATTTTCAACTCAACAAACGCTGTTGTCTTGACTTGCTGGCGCTCGTGGAGAAGTAATTCTGCCTTCATGTTGGTGTTTATACCAACACTTGCAGTTTGGTGTCAATGCTCGATGAAAAAAGGCATCACATCGCGTACCGAAACATGGACTAAGGCCGGATTTGGCCGGGAACCGCCTATCAGGGCCATTCCACTCTCCATCATACAATCCGGTAGCCACGTCTATAGTAGTTAGGTGTTCGGCGAGAATTTGCTTTCTATCGGCAGGCTGCGTCGAACAAGTTATATTTTGGCGATCACTACGGATATCTGAAAACAATAGAGCGGACGTATCGACTTAAAGCTAATGCAACCTGAGCAAAGCGACGCTAGTCCCACCCGTTTGTGTTAAGAGCTTGACTACGCAATAGACTGTATAAAACGAAATAATGAACACGCCTGCAGTTTAACGCTTCCAATCCATTTAATGGTTGAGCACAGCTCACCTCGCTGGTTTCGATTTCTGGATGACATTGTTCCATCAGGATCGGCACGGCGCTATTGGATTACTCAATTGGGAGTACAAGGTGCATCCAGAGGAATCCAGGATACAGAACTACTATCAAAAGGCACCATCGCACCCATTGGCAACCTTCGCATCAAGGAGTCGGTTCCATCCAGAGCTGAGGGATCAACATTGGAATCTAGACTTTTTACGATCAAGGATGTTGTCGACAGAAATACGGATTTCAGTGCGGTTACCCTGATTCGATGTTTATTGGCAAGACAGCCGTTGGCAAAAATATGGTTTGGAATCTGTGTTCTCCGTTTTATACAAGCCAGCAGGCAGCTATCTAAACCCCAGCGTTGCAAAAAATCAGACTGTAACGTCGCTAAGCAGCTTCATCAATAGCGTCGAGAATTTGCAACAACTCG
>ENA-ORXR01000298-ORXR01000298.1-marine-metagenome-genome-assembly--contig:-NODE-298-length-74006-cov-20.112392_pt1 | contig 74006 bp, 47 predicted proteins | sample MGYA00237866_ERZ511479 | MGnify/ENA metagenome assembly ERZ511479 | reverse complement strand
CGTTGCAGGTAGGCAGATAGTAGCGCGTCTTCTATGTTGCTGTTGTCCTTGCGCTCTGCCCAGTCTCCTAGATAGGTGTAGCCTAATTCATTTTGAAATAGTTGGACGACTCTGTTTTGGGTGATGCGTTCTATGCTGCCTACGTTAGTCATGAGTTGGTTGTTTTACGGGCAATGGAATTCCAATTTTATAAAACCTGTTGTATTCTTTTTCTTCTTCTAATTTGAAATTCTCATCTTTGAAGTCTTTTCTGTTAGCGTATTGATCAGAGTATATAACAAGACAATCAATGGTCTTTTCGGTATCAAATTCTAAAAACTTGTACACTTTTTTTAATCTTGCATAACCACTGACCTGCCTAATGTCTTCCTTACTTATTACTCCATTCTTATATTGTGGTTTGTATTTGGCATCTACAACCATTTTGGTTTTACCATCATTTGTTTTCACAATATAATCCGGCTCTAAATTATTGAATTCTTTGTGATAGGTCACTTCATTATGCTGAGTGAATTGTTCTTTCAGTTTAGAAAATACGTACAATTCAAACAATTTACTCATGTCAATCCAAAAGGGCGGCGTCTTTTTAATAATTGAATTGACGGAAGAAATATTATATCCGTATCGTTTTAAGATATATTTGGCCAATTTCAACGCCTGTTGATATTCTTTGTATAGACTATTCGGCTTGATATTTTTTAGTGTTTCTATATTCACCTCACTGTCCACATGCACAAATGCAGGCCGGATATAATTTATCAAGCCATTTAGTGATGAAATTTCCATTCCTTTCAGGTTTTGCATTGCAGCAACCGAGAAGTCAAATGCTTTTTTTAATACTTTATTCTCGATATTATTTACGCCAAATTCAGAATACTGACAATAGCTGTATAGTATTTTATTTTTGAAGTGATTTTTCTTAATCGTATCATTAATCAATATTTTACCTTTTACTTTGGCATTCAGATTTTTAGTAATCGGGTAATATGATTTCTTTAATCCTTTCTGAACTATTTTTTTTAGAAGATTAATGAATTGAACAAGGAGTAACGGGGTTAGTAAATCTTGCTTTTGCTCAATTGCGATGCTGGGCCTTAGAAAATCGATTTCGCAGAGTTGATCTAAATGTTCGTAGTTCTCGGGGCATTTTAAAGCATCAAAGAGCATTTCTAGATAATTTACTTCTGAATCCTTAGTATCTAGTTTGGGATATACATAGATCGGTAATTCATTTTCTACGATCCAGTCAACACCAACAAAGTATGAAGTTTCAAAACGATAAGGATTGATTTCGCCTTCCAAATGCTGAATTTGAAAACAGTAAGCTTTTTCATTGCCACGCTGGATGGATCTGCTGTAAGATTGCTCTTTTAAGGCCATTACAAAGCGATCAATATTCTCAATTGATTTTGGATTTTTATAGCCGTATTGTTCGCCGAGTTTAATCATCTTTATAATTTGTTGATGATTGGTTTAGCACTTTCCATCAGTATTCCGTCTTTTAAATATTCCTTTAAAATAGGAATGATTTCATACTTCTTTCTCAGGAAAAAATCTCCTTCGTCCCTTATAAAATAACTATGTCCCAGCCAAACATCTTTTGGTTTGAATTCTCGTGACAAATGCTCGGATCTTTCTAGTAGAATGGTGTTATCTTTAATATACTCTTCATAATTTTTAATAAAAAGAGCCGAAACTTGTTTGAATAATTCCAGCTCAAATTCATCTCCTATTAAAGGTTTTGGTAAAACATCTACAAAGGCAAATCGCCTGCGAATAGCGTAGTCAATATGCCCTACACTTCGGTCGGCAGTATTCATGGTACCTATGATGAATAGATTAGGAGGTAAAATCAATGTATTGCCTTCCTCTAAAGTAGCATACATACTTTCTACTTTTTCTCCACGGTATTCCAATGCGTAGATTAATTCACCCAAAACAGCAGGGAGATTGGCTCGGTTTATTTCGTCAATAATGAGTACAAAAGGCTGATTGGATTCAATTGACGTTGGAGATACATAATCTTTCAAATTGTATTTGCCGTTGCTGTCTTTCAAATAGTTTAATACAATCTTGTGATAGGTTTCATATTTTAAGTCGGTCTTTCCAAGTTTATATAATTCATAAGTCCTTTCATAAGTAGCAACCGGAGATTTGAATCTGATATTTCCTTGTGAATTGATATCTACCTCAACATCACTTGTCCCTATTTTCGTTACGCTTCCATCGTTGATGTCTTGAACTAGTTCATACCAAGCTCTTTCAAAATCATTGGTACCTCCTGACAAGTTACTTTGGTTCGCTTTTTTTGCAAATGCTCCTAAAATTTTGTTTACCGTTTTATATTCTGGTATACTATCGTTTTCCGTTTTTACGACAATGCCGCGTACGAAGTCTTCGTAAGTAAATGCAGGATGAAACTGGATGAGTTTTAAAAATTGACTACAATCTAAATTTTCAAAAATATATTTTGAAATAGCTGCACTGTATGGGTCATTTCCCCTTAACTGTCCACCTTTCCACAAATTGTCTTTGTAGGCTTTGATGATCTCCTTAAATGATGGAGAATATTCAGTACCTTCTTTCAGTTTGAGCGTGACTTTGCTTGCATCAATTTTTGAAACTTCATACTCGGTATAGTTTGTCGCACTATCTAACTTATCGCCAACTTTAATAGTCTTTTGGATGTCATCAATGGATATGTTGCTAGGCATTACTAATTCTCTTCCAATAATTTTAGCTTCCCTTGTTTTACCTGTCCCTGGTGGACCTTGTAAAATGATTTGCTTTTTTTGTTTTAGAATGTTTATTATTTCCATATCAGAAATGATGTCTTGTATTGATTTAATGTTTTGATATAAACTGTCGATAAAACTTCTACTTGTACTTCCAACTTCTTTTGCCAGTGACGATCTATCTCTTGAAGTATTATTATTGCCGTCCCATTTAAAAACTAATCTTGAGAAATATCGCTTATTTATTATCGCTCCTTTTTTATTGATGATTTCTTGAATAAGCAAAATGATGTCGTGCCAGTGATTATTGTTTTCAAAATTATGGTGATAGTGAGGTGATTTACCTTCCGCTGTGATTCGTTGAATATATCCTGTTTTATCATTGTTTCCGATAGTTTTTAAAAACTTTTTGAATTCTTCATTCCCGCCTACCATTTCATCAATAACAGTCATTTCTAATTCGGCCTCCCCTTTTCCTTTTGCCCAATCATGATGATGATTATCCATCCAATTAACCTCCCCACCAAAATAGTTTATAATCTGCAGGGGCTCTTTTACATTTCCCTGGTGCAAAATATTCTTATAGTATAGCTTTTGGGTTGTATAAGTTAGTCCTTTGTAAGAGTAATCAACTGTGACTACCCTACTATGATTAGCTCTGTCTGCATCGGTTGTAACATCTGTTTCTACGACATCTAACTCCTTGAAAAAATCAATACATTCCAACAGTTCTTTTTGCTCCATCATACCAATCGTATTTTGCCTGTTAATAATTGCTGCATCAACCCCTGCTTCACCTGCTCATACTTCTGCAACTTCTCCTCCAGTTGCACTAGCTCTGCATCCATGTCAGAGAGAATGGTGGCGATGCGCGTTTGCTCTTGGAGAGTAGGAATATGCAATTTGATATTACTACATACTCGCTTATTTAATTTAGGTTGAGCTGTACCTGAATTAAGTAAACTATAATCTAAACTTTCTAAATACTCTGTTAAATAGTCAGTGTCAAATCCTTTTTTTGCTTTAAGTACATGGGCGTGATTATTAACCCAAATTTTCCCTTTAACCTTGAAGACTAAAGGTAAGTTTCTACTTAAGATATTTTCACCATCTTCACCAAGTAAAATTAATTCATCATCAAAAATATAGTCATTTACATAATCAATTATTCCTGACGCACCATAATAAGGGTATTCTCCTTTAATAAATTCTCGCTCAGCTGATTTTATAGGTCTCCTTTGATTATCAAGAAAATCACAAACCTCCCCCAACCTCCTAACCTCCCAACCCTCCCCAGGCGTCAACAAACGCTGCATCGCCCCTTGTTTAATCGCTCTTTTCTTGGCAATCTGTTGGGTCATGGCTTGTAAGAGTTGATCGGTATCAGAGAGGACTTGGGCGATGGCGCATTGCTCAGGGAGCGGTGGGAGTGGGATTAGCATATCAGCAATCATTTCACGTCTAACAGAATCAACAGAAGATTTAGCAGTCATTTGCATAATTCTATCAAAAAAACTGTTGCTAAAGAATAGATAGAAATAATAACCATGTAACTCCGTTGCAAAATTATTCATTATGTAAACACGCTGGTGTAGTTCAAACTTATGATTTACATAATGATAAATTTTTCCCGTACCAACTCCATCACCAGCTGTTAATACCGCCTCGCAGTTATAGGAATAACTATTTATTCTTTCAACAGTTTGAGAACGAACATAAAAAGGATATTTACCATCCGAAACTCGATCTTGGGTATTCTTTGAACCTGTAGATATAGTTACAACTTCTTCTACAGATTTCACCTTCCAATCCTCCGGGATCCACCCAATCTCCGTCTGTTTAAATTTACTTTTCGTTAGTTCCATGCAAATCCCATTTTTTCTAAGTGTGCATTTACTTTGCTTTCCAAATCGTTTACTTTCTGATCGATCACAGGCAAGGGATGTTCGTAGCGTTCGGCCAGTTCCTTGATGCGGTTGGTGAGGTGTTGGCTGATGTGGTCGATTTCGTCCTTGATAGTAGTATCGAGGTGGTGCATCCATTTATCGTCTACGACTAGTTGTTTGATTTCGGGTTCGGTCAGGGTGGGATACTTGAGATAGGTGGCATCATCCAATGCATTTTCCGTCAGTTTTATTTGTTTGTTGGTGGCGGTTTGCTCGGTGTATAGACGGAGGTATTCTTTTAGGACTTTTAGTTCGGCCTCGGCCTCTGGATCGTCTTTTAGCTCTCGGATGCGCGCAGCTACATTGGCTTTATTGACCTTTTCCATTTCGGCGAAGTAGCCGTCTTCTCCGCTGTGTTCTTCTTCGAGTTCGCTGAGGGCACTGGCGAGGGTTTCTTTTTCTGCTTGCAATTTTTCTATAGCGGCCTTTTCTGGTTTAAAATAGCGATTGACGACTAATTCCTTGGGAATCAGGTCGCAGGTCCAGCCTTTGTCTACTTTCTTTTTGGATTTTCCGCTTTCTACAATGATGCGGTAGGTGGTGGCCTTCCAGCCGTCCTGCGCAATCAGGTAACAATCATCTTGCATGACTTCATTCCAGTAGCTCATGATGTGCTGGTACATATCGTATTTGTCTATCAGTGCTTTGTCGTCGTATTGGGAAAGCAGACTTTCGGATACCTGGTGGATTAACTCCTTAGGATTAAAACCAGTGGATAACGCTTTTAGCTCCGCAGTACGGTTAGTTTTCCACTGTAGGAATAAGGTATCCATTTCATGACTAAATGCCACAAACTCCGGGTGCTCAAAAATGGTCGTTTTAATGGCGTCTTTTGCGACGGTCAAGTCGGAGTAGTTGGCTCTTTTACTACTAGTAAATAAGGCATTTTTTATTGTTGGATACACCGTCCAAAATTGTTGCAGTTCGGCAATGTCTGTATTGGGAATACCGCCCAGGAGATGCGCTGCGATATCTTGTATATCTTCTGTCTCCTGACTTTCGATGTATCTTGGAATATTAAGATTAAAGTCATTGGCTTCAATCGCACTTAGTGAGATCATTTTACTAAAGCCAGGAATCTGTTCCTGATGATTAAAGATGTCAGCAATTTTGTGAATATCTTGTTCGCGAAGTCGGTTTTTGTTACCATCTTTGATAAAACCTTTACCAGCATCAATCATAAAAATCCCCTTGCGATTGTGTGCATTTTCTTTATCAATCAAAATAATGCAAGCCGGAATGCCCGTACCGTAAAACAGATTGGCAGGCAACCCAATGATGCCTTTGATATAGCCCTTACGAATGAGGTTTTTCCGTATTTCTGCTTCCGCATTCCCTCTAAACAAGACGCCATGCGGTAGAATAACAGCGCCTTTCCCCTGCCGCTTCAACGAACGAACGATGTGCAACAAAAAAGCGTAGTCTCCATTTTTTGAAGGCGGAATACCGAAGTCCTGAAAGCGATTGTACGGATAATCTGCTGGTAAACTCAAGCCATTACTCCACCGCTTATCGCTAAACGGGGGATTGGCTACGACGTAGTCAAAGGTTTTAAGATTGTCGTTATCTTTATTTTTAAATAAGGGATTGGCAAGGGTATTCCCTTGTTTGATTTCAGCATACGGGTTATTGTGCAAAATCATATTCATCCGAGCAAGGCCGGAAGTAGCGGCATCTTTTTCCTGACCGTAAAGGGTGATTTCACCATTGGCGACATCGCTAATTTTCAAGAGCAAGGAGCCGGAACCACAAGCGGGATCATACACGGTAGTTTCTCCAGTGGTTTCTTTTTCATGAATCCCGATTATTTTTGCCATGATGCGGCTGACTTCGGCTGGTGTATAAAACTGGCCCTTACTTTTTCCGCTTTCGGTGGCGAAGTGCCGCATAAGGTATTCGTAGGCATCTCCCAGGATATCATCGCCTTCTGCTTTGTTTTTACTAAAGTCGAGGCTAGGGCTTTCGAAGATAGAGATTAAGTTGGTGAGCCGATCGACCATTTCTTTACCGCTGCCTAATTTGGTTACGTCATTGAAGTCCGGCATATCGGTCAGCTGATTGGCTTCTGCAATGGGAGCAATGATTTTTTTGTTGATTTGGTCCCCAATGTCGGTGGTGCCTTTCAGCGCAACCATATCTTTGAAGCCAGCGCCCTCTGGGATGGAGATAGGGGCATACAGTTGTCCGGCCCATTTATCGCTGATATATTTAAGAAAGAGCATGACCAATACGTAATCTTTGTATTGGCTGGCGTCCATTCCGCCTCTGAGTTCGTCACAACTTGCCCATAGGGAGCTGTATAATTCGGATTTTTTTATGGCCATTTAGGTGTTGCTATTTTTTTGGTGTACAATTTACTTTGGTCATCGCTCTATCCATATTGTTGAGCTACCTAGGTTAGTGTTCCTCTTTTTCTTTCTTAACCGCATAATTCTATTCATTTTTGAATTTTTAGTCAAGAGCCCTAAAGATAATTAATAAATTAATTTATCACATGTTTCGAGGCCTTATGCCATAATTAATAGTAGGAGGTGATTGAGATTTGTGTGGAAATTGCCAAGCAGCATTTATAAACCTGTTTAACAAAACGGGTCGGTTGGAGAAAGAACTAGTTCATGAACTACCATAAATTACAAAAATACGAAATTCAAACAATGAATAACATAAAGTTGAAACCTAATGTCACCAATCTGCGAAGTTTTGCCCAATCATTAACACCAAAAAGTATACAAAAATCGAAATTTAGTATAAAAAATTAAAACAGTTCCTTCCTATCTTTGTGATATTCTTTTCAATAACTAAAACAATTAAAAGATGAAAAAGAATAGATTCGGCGAACAAGGTTGGACGCCCGAAAGAATAGGAGACTTGAGTAATAAGACATACGTCATCACAGGAACAACAAGCGGAACTGGATTTGAAGCGGCTAGGATACTGCTATCAAAAGGAGCAAAAGTGGTAATGCTGAATCGGAATCCCGAAAAATCGGAAAACACCATCAACACTTTAAAGCAAGCACTTGGTAACGATATTGAGGTATTGAATATACATATGGATTTGGCAGAACAGGCTTCAGTAAAAAAAGCAGCAGCGGAAGTGCTTGAGAAAGTGTCGAGTATAGACGCATTGCTTTGTAACGCTGCTATCGCTCAAGTGCCTACTCGAAAATTGACTGTTGATGGCTTTGAAAGTCAGCTTGGTGTGAACCACTACGGTCATTTTACCCTACAAGGCCTCCTCTTTCCACTGCTTGAGAAATCTAAGGGGCGGATTGTTACGGTAGGCAGTATGGGCTACGATATGGGACTTAAAACCATCAAGTTTGACGATATGAACTGGGATAAAGATTATACAGCAAACGATGCTTATAGTCAAAGCAAACTCGCACAGATTATGTCCATTTATGAATTACAAGATAGATTGAAAAAAGCTGGAAAAACTGATGTGAAGGCCTATGCTTGTCACCCAGGAGCATCGAGGACATCACTAATCACTACAAGTGGCAGTTTTATGATGCGGATGATATTCGGTCTAATGAAATTGTTGCCATTGACACAATCCGCTGAAAAAGGGGCGTATCCTCAATTGATGTGTGCGACTGAAAACGACTTAGAGCAAAGCGATTTTTATGGACCTACAGGCAGGAGTAACTGGGTTGGCCCTGTAGGAGCACATCAACTAGAACCACACGCAAAGGATAAAGCAGTCGCTGAGCGATTGTGGGAAGTCTCAGAAGCGGCAACTGGCTTAAAGTGGGATATATAAGAAATGAAAAATCTTAAAAACCTAAAGACATGGATATTTTAAAAGCGGCAACTGATTGGGCCAAAGCGGAACTTTTCTCAACCCCATTTTTCATTCTATTTGGAGGGTTATTTGTATTAGCAAGCATTGGGTTTTGGCAATTGGGAAAAACAGAAATGGCAAGAGCGTACATCCTTCCTACTTTGGTAGCGGGTGTTTTATTGATGATTATAGGATTGGGATTGTTTTTTACCAATAAATCAAGAATTACACAGTTTGAAACGGCGTATAATAGCGATGCATCGGCATTTGTAGCATCAGAGCTTAAACGTACTGAAGCTACTCTAAAGGAATATCAAACCATTGTTTTTAAAGCAATTCCTTTCATTATTATTGTCTGTGCCCTCGTCATCGTATTCGTTGACAAACCGATTTGGCGGGCAAGTATGATTACAACGATAGCCATGCTTGTCGTTATTTTATTGATTGACGGCACTGCTCATGCGAGGGTTGATGCGTATCAGGAAAAATTACTATCAGTAGAACAAGAATTGAAAAATTAGTGCGTCCTATGCAACATTTCAAAACACTTTCAGCTTTTTTAGATTATATAGAACTACCTCGACCCGAACATCCTATGTTGAGCGTCTTGAATGCAAAAGGGGACAGTTTTCTCCCTTGTCCAAAAGAGAGTTCCCCTCCAATTACCACTGATTGCTACACGATTAGTCTGAAAAAGTTTGTCAAAGGGGAATTAAACTATGGCCGAACAAAATATGATTTTACAAATGGAGCTTTGATTTTCATCGAACCAAGACAAGTTTTACAATGGGATAGCAGCGTAGTGTTTAAGGAAAAAGGTTTTTCGATAAACTTCCATGAAGATTTCCTCAAGGGAACTGATTTAGCAAAACAAATCAAGAAATATGGATTCTTTTCCTACGCTGTAAATGAAGCCTTGCACCTTTCACCAAGAGAAGAAAAGCAGATAGAATCCATTGTGGAAAGTATTGAAGTAGAATATCAAAACAACCAGGACAAATTTAGTAAAGACATCATCATTTCTCAGTTGAGCACCCTTTTAAAATATGCCAATCGTTTTTACGAAAGACAGTTTTTAAATCGTAAAGCGCTATCAAATAATTTATTAGTGCAGTTTAACAAACAGTTAGCTACCTATTTTGAATCGGGACAACTCCAAGCAAAAGGTATTCCTAGCATAGACCAAATAGCAGAGAAGATGGCTGTTTCACAACGCTATCTAAGTGACACCCTTAAAAAGGAAACAGGCAAAACAACAACTGAACACTTGCAGCTATATTTGATTGACGAAGCCAAAAATATTCTATTGAATCCGAACAAAAGTATTTCAGAAGTAGCGTACGAATTGGGATTTGAATACCCGCAATATTTTTCAAGATTATTCAAAAAGAAGGAAGGAATAAGTCCATCGGAATTTAGAGAGAAATTTAAAATGAATTAAAGGAGAATTGATATTAATAAAGGTTTGTTTAGACTCAAACACACGACTCCATTACACTATAATTCTGACCAGAAGTAAACACTCTTGTATTGGATTTCCATTTCTGATGAGAAATCTCTACTATGGGAAGTCAACAACTGATGCCTGCATTCTCCTTCATCAAGACTTGTGAGCAATTCTGTGTAGGGGTAATTGTTATCGTATTCATAGAACGTATGGTCATCCAGTTTCCAGTCTTGGGTGATCGGATCCCATTTAGAAATTTTCGTCTCTGTTCTATTCGCTAAACTATCAAGGAGGTATTCAGTTTTTCTATAAGGTTCCCAAGAAGTTTCATTATACCTGAATTCTTCCATATTTTTTAGGATGCCCTTGGTCTGATAGGTCAAGTCAAACCTTCGATATTTCTTATGGATAACTTGTATTAAATCGTTGTTGCTATCGTAAAAAAACTCCATTTTAATCCCACAATCTCCGTCTTCAAAAATACAATCTCCATGCTTGGTCAACAGTCCGTTGGTATTGTAATGGTAGGTTGATCTAGTAGGAAAATCCCATGCCTCATTCATTAAACGATATAGTTTCTTCTCAACCATGTTTCCATTACTATCATAAAAATAGTATTCTTTTTGATCCGAAGACATATTTTTTATTTTCTGATTGGAATCAGAAACTAATCGTTCTACAATTCTACCGTTTTTGTAAGTGTATTCAGTTCTTTCAGAGTATTTTCGGATGGATTCAGGTGATCTTAACATTAAAAAACATGACTCTTCAATCATCTGATTATTATCGTTATACTTCCATTCATCTCCTAACCAAAGTAACCATTCAGCAGGTGTAGTTTTTTTGTATGCAATAAATTTTATCAGATTACCATTGTCATCATACTCGTAAGTAAATTTTAAGTCATATCCGTCGGGATCATTTCCTGTTTGGTATCGAATTAAACTATCTAAACGTTTCTTAGGGTTCTGATGTAAAATTTGGGCTGAATTAGGAAGGCGTTCAAAATGTCCAAACATAGGCCGAATCTGCTTGAACGGATCTTCAGTAGATTGTCCAGCTACCATAATGCTTAAACAAAGGAATACTAAAGTAAAACTGTGTTTCATATAACAAAGATACTGATTATCCTTGATTTGGGTTTGTATAAAGTGTGTTACATCTGTTCTATTAAGCACCGCACGTCACGCTGTTTCATATCGTTATCCTATGTCTCGTGCTAGGTCTTTAAGGAATTCTTTTAAGTAGCTAGTAAAGTCGGAATTTGATTTTATTTCGGCTTTCAGTTTTTTCATACAACGGTCTTTTTGTGTTTTGGTAGCACCCATGGAAGGTAATTTCAGGTCTACCATTACTTCTTTTAGGCGTTTGTTTTCAAAGTAGAAGGAGTCAATAATCTTAAAGCATTTGGAGGAGACATACCCGATTTCTTTAAGGATCTCATGTATAAGTTGCTTTCCATGGTTCAATTCCAATTGTTTCTGAATATTTCCCGATTTAAATTTCCAAAGTAAACTTTCTTTTAGTTCTGTTTCTTTCACGTTTTTGTGTTTGCGCAGTTCGTTTAGCCATTTGTGTTTGCAAATACTATATAGCAGCGTACCTATGGTTGCCTTCAGGATAAAATCTTCTTGTCGACATTTATTGAGGAATGCAATCAACCCATCATGGAATACGTGAATTGCATCATCTTCAGTTCCGCTATTGTTGGTAATGAAACTTCTGATTTTTTTATAATGTTCGGGATACAGATGGTCGAGGGCCCTTTTTTCACTAGTTTTGTTGTTTGATTTTAGCAAGGTGATGATTTCTATATCTGTGTATTTTTTCATTTGTCCTTCTTTTATGAGCGATTGGGGTTACAGTTGTTTATGGAGTTGTCTGGCTTTGTCTTTTGTCTTTTGGGTAGTATATATTTCTTCGTTTATCAGCTTATTAAGTTCTGTTTTACATTTTTCTGTCTCCTTGTTTTTCAGATAAGCCAAAGCGAGGTACCAAGTGGCCAAGTCTCTCTCTGAAGATTTAGATTGTAGGGCGCTAAACGTATTTATTGCTTTATCAGTTTGGTTTGTTTCGAGATAGCTAATTCCAAGGTAAAGTTGGAGGTCGGGATCAATCTCAATATCGTTTTCAAGCAGTTGGATTACGGTGTTATAGTCTTTCGTTTCATAAGCTGTCTGTAGTTGTTTCTCGTTGGAGGTACTTCTTTGGGTATTGAAGGCAGGTGGCTTATAATTCATGGCATAGAGCTGTTCTGGTGTGTGAGTGGTTCCTGCAAGGCAATAAAAAAAGAACAATGCACCTGCTACCAGGGCTGCAGCCATATAAGGGAAAATTTGTTTGATTGTAACTGATTTATTCTTTTTCAGGGCACCTTTTTCTTCAAGTTTATTATGAAGTTCTTTTAAGTAGACTCTTGTTTCCTGATTATTCATTGCTGTTTTAGTAATTTGGTGAATTTCTGATTCTATAAGGTAATCTTCTGCAAATATTTTGTCCGTTTTTAGAAGACTGTTGAATGCTATCAATTCCTTTGGCGTAAGAGTATTGAGTAGTTTTTTTTCAATAAGTGGATGAGAAATCATAAATAAATGTGTTTATAAATTACTTACGAGCTAAATTTAGTAAAATGTCTTAAGTTTGATTTGCTTATTAGTAACATAAAGGAATAAAAAGGTTACGATTTTCAACGAGAATAACTTATAAATCAAGGATTTACCGTCGTTTTGTTTTTAAAATAATTTATTTTACCGTAAAGTCTTGAATAACAGTCACAAAATATCTAACATTACAGCCTGAATCACAATGTACTTAAGCTATACGTTATTGAATTATATGAATTCTAATTTCTTTCAACTCATTATTGAGTTGATTTTTTTAATAGTCGTAACCTTTTTTTCAAAAAAGTGACTAACCAATTGAATTCATTTTTTATCATAAAAAAAGTTAAGCTATGGAAGCCTTAAAGAATAAAGCTAAGTTGATTATTATTTTAATTGTTTCATTTTCCTGGGTTTTGAACGCCCAAGATTGTTTGATTCACACAAAAATTGAATATAATTCTAAGCAAAAAATTACAACTACTGTTAAGGATAACGGTGGTACTTCGACAACTATTGTTGCATCTCCCAACCCACACATCAATTGGGAGGCGACTCAAGTAGGTTTTGGTAATATTATTAATAATCAGTTTATTGTAGAACTTGAAGGAGGACTTTCTGCAGCACAAAAGATAGTATTAAGGAATAAATATAAGGCTGTCCTAATAGAAAAGGTAGAATTTCCTACTCTAGGTGTTGAGTTAGAATTATGGTCTTGTGATTTTAGTAGTATTCCCGGTATTTCACTTGAAACCAAAAAAACTACAGTAGCCTCTGATACTGATATTGAAGGTGTCGATTTTAATTATGTGACAAGACCAGGACTTGAATCTATAGGTTTACTAGGTAATTCGCCTGCCATTTTAGGTGATCCTAGTGAGATTCGAATAGCACTTATTGATATAGGGATTGATGAAACCCATTCGACATTAAGAGATAATATTTCAAATCAAATTGGGTATGATTTTATAAATCAGGATATCAGTCCAAATGATGTTTCCTCTGTGCATGGTACTCATATGGCAAGCAATATCCTTCAACATTGTGATTATAAATCCAGTTTAATTAACATAAAAGCCTTTGAAAATGGAAGTAACAAAAACTCTTTGTTTTATGTAACTTCAGCCACCTATTTTGCTATATGCCACGGTGCTAAAGTGATCAATATGAGTTGGGGATGGACCGGTTCGCCAGCAAAATGTCTGGAAGATGCAATTGCGTTAGCAGGCAGTCACAATTGTGCACTAGTGGTTTGTTCTGCTGGTAATGAATCATTGAATCTGGACTTCGACAGTCATTACCCTTCAGATTATAACTTGGATAATGTCATTTCTGTTGCAGCGCTTGGAAAAACAGGGTCTTATGCTCCATATTCCAATTTTGGCAGTGATGTTGATGTCGCTGTAGTCGGAGAATTTATGGGGGCACTTCCTAAAGATAAGTATGGAATAATGATTGGGACATCTGTTTCAACTGCAAGTGTTTCAGGCGTTGCGGGTTTATTATATGTGAATACCACAAAAGCATCATATTTAGATATTAAAAACCTTATTTTATCATATTCAACACCCATTCCTAACTGTCCCTATTCAACTGGCTGCAATATTGGATTAGAACTATCTCCAGGAAACATAAATAGTTTACTTGGTATATCATTACCAAAAACTTGCGAAAAAAATTCTGCAAACGTCGTCAAACGCTTAAATACAAGCAACAAAGGACATCGCTTCTCTTATTTTAATAATACAATGGAAATCAGTTTTGACATGGAATCGGACAGCAACATGGAACTAATAGTGACCGATGTATCTGGAAGAGTTTTACACAAAAAATCCGATTTTCTAGAGATAGGAAATCATCAGGAATCCATCTCTTTTGACCAGCAGCCTCCTGGTATTTATTTCATGGCCTTGCTTATAAATGGAGAACGTATTGTTAAAAAGTTAATCCGTTAAAGGTGAATTACTTTACCCGATATTAAAGGAAAAGAATAACTGTCCCAAAAAATCTAGGATTCCGAATTTGTCAGATGGACAAATGTGGAATTTTTTATTATTTAATCTACCAATTAGTTGATGGCGAATATTTTTATATTTGTTCATGCGGTTAATTCTATTGCTAATATTGAGTGTTACCTGGCTCCCTTTAAAAAGTCAGGATTTTAGTACATTGATTCATTCTTTAGAACAACAGTATCTAAGTTCGGGCGATTCTGCAAAAAGTATTAAAATTAAAAATCTGGAGAAATCCGTTTTACAAATTGCAAAACAAAATTTCGAATCTTATCTGTCCAATACAATAAAGACGCTGGGAGATACGTCACTTTGTTTAGCATTTTTATTGCATAAGCAAGGAGTTAGTTATTATGCAAAAAGACCCAAAACCAGCATTCAATACAATACAGCATTACAGTTATTCGAAAAAGCACTGGTAATCAGGAAAAAAAAGGTAGAAGGACATAAGGGAAATCGTGTTCTGAAAGAAGACCTGGCAAATAACTACTATGTATTAGGAGCGACGCTTTATGAGCTGAAAGCGTATAAAAAAGCAATAAAAGCCTATAAGAAAGCGCTAGCTATTTATCAGGAAACTACAAACTGGTCTAAGCAAGTAAAATGTTACCACCAAATTGGTAAACAACATTTTATGAATAATGATGTATTTGAAGCCAAAACATGGTTTGAACAGGCATTAGCAGTTGATCCGGATATCACTAAAAAGGGGAAGTTTTGTCTTGATTTTGGGGTAGTATATTATAAATGCAGAGCGTATAATAATGCCATTAAATATCTAGACACGGCTAGTCTTTTATTGGAGGAATCTGAAAAGTGGAAAGTTGTCAAAATGATGGGAAATGCCTATGATGAAATGGCAGATGAAAGTAGCAATTTGCAAGACAAGCAAGTCAAGTACAACAAAGCATTATCTTACTACAAAATGGCATTGAATGAAAATCTAGAAAGTAAAGATTCGGTGTTTGTTTTAATGGATATGGGGGTAACCTATTTGAATATGGAAGCGTATGGACAGGCTGAAAACTTGTTTATTACTTCAAACGAGATTATTCAACGGACAACCCCTGAAAACAAAGAACTTAAGAATATTTATTATCATAATCTAGCTCAACTTGCCTTTAAACAACAACGGTTTAAGACATCAGTGCAACAGATTCAAAATGCTATTAATGAATTTGCAGATGCCCCGGAACTCGATTATTGTCTGAATCCAACGTATAACCAGCAAACTGAAAACCTCCCTAATTTGCTTCAGGACTTTCAGCTAAAAGGAAAAACCTATTATCAGTGGTATTTAAAGGAAGGTGATAAACAACACTTAGATTGTGCCTACAACGCCTACAAGGTATTTAATCAGTTAATGGCGAAAATGCAAGGTGAATACGCCAACGAGCAATCAGAACTATTCTGGCTAGATGAGTTTTACAGCACCATTGAAACGGGGCTTTCAGTTGCCTATTTGAGATACAATCAAAGTAAAAAAGAAAGTGATTTTCAGTTTATCATTTCTCTTATGGAACAAAATAAAGCAAACGTCTTACTTGAAAATTTGAAACGAAATAATGCCCTTAACCAATTAAAAGAAGACATCCGAATTCCCTCCATAAAAGACATTAAGGACAATCTTGTATCAGAAAACAGTGCCCTCCTGAACTACTTCGTAGGAGATTCCAGAGTTTTCGTGGTTTGTATCACAGCTTCAAACCATCATGTATACCAATTTCCGAAAGCGGAACTGCGTTCCTCCATTCAAACACTCCTTGGAATTGTTACAGAAAAACCGGAGGATGTTCAGGGGTTTATTCATAACTCAAACCAGCTTTACGATGCTTACGTGGCAGCAATTATTAACCAATTACCAGTCAACATTGATGAGTTGGTGATTATTCCCGATGGCGCGTTTAGTTATTTACCATTCAGTTTGTTAGTTAAAGAATCGCCCAACTCAAAAGACTGGCGACCTGACCTACCCTATCTACTAAAGGATTATGCGATTACCTATGGCTATTCAGCTTCCTTACTGATTCAGCATAAATCTGCTGGAACATCAGCAAGTCCTAACGTGATTGGGTTTGCTCCAGAATTCGATCGTTTTCAAAACTACTCCAACCTAAATAACAAAGCAGAGTTAAACAAGATTACTGACCATTATCCAGTAACAGCCTATTTGGAAGATAAGGCGATAAGAAGTGTATTTTTTAACCAATTTGCTAATAATGACATCCTTCATCTTGCTACCCATGCTGAAGCAAATTCCATCCACCCAGATTCCAGTTTTATTGTATTTTCTGATAGTCTGGTTTATCTAAAAGAGATCTATCAACGATCCTCCAATGCTTGTATGGCTGTACTTAGTGCTTGCGAAACAGGGGTTGGCAACCTGCAACGAGGCGAAGGACTTTTTAGCCTAGCACGTGCGTTTACCAATGCTGGCATCCCAAGCACCACAATGAGTATGTGGAAGGTTAGTGATCAGGCAACAAGTCAACTCATGAGCGCTTACTATCAGTATTTAAGTGAAGGCAACACCAAGCACCGAGCCCTTCAAAAAGCAAAGCTGAGATACATGACAGATGCAGAACGTGCCAGCGACAACAATCCTCGTAACTGGGCCTCTTTCTTGCATTATGGTGATCCAGTAACTGTAGTAGGAAAAAGCAATTTCAATTGGTGGTGGCTAGTGATGATCGTGATCATTGGTGGAGTGCTCGTATTCTTTGGTAGACGAAAAATTAATGGTTAGTTTTAATGATTAATGGTCAGTTATTAACGATTAATTACCCACTGGATAATTCTATCTAACAAACTCGCAAAATGCTGTAAATGTAAGCGGAACAAACATCGATTTACTAACTACTATTTTTATATTATAAATATGGCTCCCGGCCTTATAGATTTACCCGTTAAGAAATGAAATAAGTTAGGTAGGTAAGATGAGCGACCCTGAAGTGACCGAAGGGAACGGCTTGGATCGTGAATGCGGGTTGGCTTTTCATTTTAGGGTAAAGCTATAGTCCGGGCGGCGATCCGCTTGATTTTTGGTTCCTTTTCATTAAGGAAAAGGGACTCGTCGAAGACAATTATATTCTAGCTAATAGCTCCTATTAACATTTTTATGAAACAGTGTTCTAAGAAAACTTTCGAATTTGGGTTGAACAGTTCAATGGTGTTTGTTCTAAATAGTTGGAACAACCAGTCTGCAAACATCTTTAAAAATCATAATTTTAATAATTTTTAGTCTCCAAATTTAATCCGGAATTATCTGCTAAAAGAAGTTCCTCTTCAGCACATAATCCCGGATTTTTTATAATTTCTGATATCTAACTATTATTCCATCTTTACAATTTTCTTCACCATCTTATTCTTAGCATCATCAATGATCTCTAATAGATAAGTGCCCTGAGGAAGATCAGCAGTATCTATTTGGAATTCGGTGGTTCCAGATACGTTTTTAGTCAAAACTATTTTCCCAGAACTATTCAAGAGGCGCACGGACTCATAATTAGTGTCTTTATCCGTAACAACAATGCTTAGAATATCTTGTACCGGATTTGGAAATACAGTCAAGGTTTTAAATTTGTTTGGAGCGATACGCTTACTGGAAGCAATCATGGATTTTTCAAGTGCGGTTGCTTTTGCGGTCTCCACCGGATCCTCTGCTTGAAGGTTACCATTACAAGCTGATGTCAGGTGCCATAAGGTATTGTTTAGTTGACAAACATCACCAATTACTGAAATTTCAACTTCATCACAAGGTTCAATATTGATGGTTCCTCCAAGTGTAGAAGGATTGCCAATACATGAATGAGAGCCAGGAACAACATTTATCTGTTCAACTCCGTTAACAGCCACTATCAATTGATCCGGGACTGAATAGGCTTGCAGTGAAAAGGTCACTGTGGCAGAAATTCCACTGGTAATCGTATTTGAGTAGTTTGCATTTCCCTGAATGTCAAGATTAAATGGGGTACAATTCCCAAAAGCACAGCATATCTCAATCGCCTTATAGGCAATATTGTTATTCTCATTGGACTCTGCAACATCATACGCAACATCGGCAATAAAGAGGATATAATAAGTCCCTGAACTTAAGTTGGTAGGAATGGTAAGTGTTTGGTTTTCATTGCTAGTTGCGCCAGGGGCAAGGCTACCAACGGGATCAAGAGTAAATGGGATATCGCCTGCTTCCAAGGTCGTGTTGGTTGATAAATAATACCCCAAACCACTTGGATTCGCCGTCGCGTTTCCTATATTCTTCACAGTGGCATAAGCCGTAATACTTCCACCACAGGAAACCGTGTTGGAACTGACTGATTTTGAGGAGATAATCAAATCCGGGCTTCCGCACGTTACTGTTATGGCTTTATAAGCAAGATTGTTATTCTCATTGGACTCTGCAACGTCATACGCAACATCGGCAACAAAGAGGATATAATAAGTCCCTGAACTTAAGTTGGTAGGAATGGTAAGTGTCTGGTTTTCATTGCTAGTTGCGCCAGGAGCAAGGCTACCAACGGGATCAAGCGTAAATGGGATATCGCCTGCTTCCAAGGTCGTGTTGGTTGATAAGTAATACCCCAAACCACTTGGATTCGCCGTCGTGTTTCCTATATTCCTTACGGTGGCAAAAGCCGAAATACTTCCACCACAGGAAACCGCGTTGGTGCTGACTGATTTAGCCGAAATGATCAAATCTGGACTTCCTCCACATGTTACGGATATGGCTCTATAGGTAATATTGTTATTCTCATTAGACTCTGCCACATCAAAGGCCGCATCAGCAACAAAGAGAATATAATAAGTACCTGAGCCTAAATTACTTGGTAGATTAAGAACTTGACTTTCATTACTTATACCACCAGGGGCAAGACTGCCAACAGGATCCGTTTGAAAGGCATAATCAGCGGCATCGAGGGTCGTGTTGGTTGATAAATAGTATCCAAGCCGACTGGGATTTGCAGCAGCACTACCTATGTTTCTTACTATGGCATTAGCCGTAATACTTCCACCACAGGAAACAGTGTTGGCGCTAACTGATTTTTTCGTAATGATCAAATCCGGAATTCCGCAATTTATGGAAATGGATGCATACTCCATGTTATTATTTTCATTAGACTCTGCAACATCATCGTTCACATCGGCAACAAAGAGAATATAATAGGTACCTGAGCTTAAATTACTTGGTAGATTAAGAACTTGATTTTCAGGGCTCGATCCTCCTGGAATAAGACTCCCAACAAAATCCGTTGGAAAGGCATAATCACTTGCATCGAGGGTAGTATTTGTTGATAAATAGTACCCAAGTCGACTTGAATTTGCAGTAGAAACACCTATGTTTTTTACTGTGGCATATGCTTTAATTTGTGATCCACAATTTGCATTATTAGAACTGAGTGATTTTGCAGAAACAACTAGATCCGGGCTCTTGCTACAGGCATTTGTAACCGTTTGGTAGGGTGCAGGATTATTAATAATGTAACACCATAGTTCTAATTTTTCGCATTTGGTCATTTTAGTTTGTACGCCATACGCCATCATTAAATCATCGTCTGAGCATTGCCAGCAGCCAGTTGAATAACTATCTGTAGGCCAACATTTCCCACAACATTCATCTACAGCGACTAAATCGATACCATCACATGGATTACTACAGTTAAAAGTGTGCTTCAAATTTCTTGTATGTCCAAATTCATGGTTGATAAGTCTACCTAAGCTCCAATAATTTTGGGAACCACCAAGGAAAGATGGTAGTATGTTTTCAATATGAATTTTATTGGAACCATAATTTGTCCAACCTCTTATCCCTGGATTTGAAGGATCATTCTCAAAAATTATGTTGAGCGCATTACCTAATAGTGCTGGGGATTCTCCATCTTTATAAAAAAAAGTATTTGTGCAAGCGCCTCCCGGTTTGAGGTATCCAAATCTGATTTTTGAATCTGGATCTTGAGTACCAAGTACAGCTGTTGCCATCTTGCCATTCATTTCGTTTAGAACATAATAAAGAAAGTCAGGAACATAAAGCATTGAATTTGTGCTTAAAATTGGATCTTTAGCATTACAGGTAAAATTATCTCCATTTTGGTCTCCAATAAAATGAAATACCAATTTATAGTCGGCAGTATAGCACTTGCTAATTTCCTCACATGTAAGGCTACAAGACTTATTAGTCGACTTGTTGAATTCATTTTTTTCACTTGTTTTACATCCATATTTGGATTGGCCGAGCAGTGAAATTGATACTATCGGCAATAGAAATGCCAATAGAAAAATAGTAATTTTTTTCATAATAATTATTTTATATGATTTAATGTTTAGTCACTTACTAGGCTATAGATAAGCCTACTAGCAACATGTTGTGCTGATTTTGTTATAGGGAATTAGTCTTTACGGTGGGAACTACATCCTACACACTTTCCCTAAATGCACGTTTACATTTCGATTTAACCTATTAGTAACTTCCAACTCAAAAAGGTTACGACAACGTTCAAATCATCCTATCCAGTATTCAATAATCTCCAAAATAAAAACCCGGTCAAATGACCGGGCTGAATTCAAAAGTTAAGCGGTTCAATCCTTTCAACATTATGAAGTGATGTGAACTCAATAGATTGGTCACATAATTTCAAAAAAGGTTTCGTTTTTTTTATAACAATTTATATTCCTTACCATTTTTGGGGTAATTCCTAATCGAAATCAGGTCATTAGTAAAAACACCTAAATCTGAATTTCGGGTAAAATCCCTATGTAACAATATACAGACTTCCCATACATTTGTATTGTCATTATTTGATAAACGAATTAAAAAATTAATTAAAAACAAATTTAAAAGTAAGAAGCCATGAAAAATTTACTAAACAGTTCAACCATCCTTTTCGTAATTATTACAGTAGCATTCTTCTCATCTTGTGCCCCTGAATCTATCACTGATGTAGAAAAAGAAATTCCTACAATTGATGTAGCAGTAGAAACAATTGATCTTCATCATATACATGATGATGTTTGCAACCATGTTAAACACCTAGATTTTGATTTGGAGAACCCAGAAGTTATCGATTTCGAATTCCCTGATGGAACAGTAGAACAACGTTTCCTTGTAGAAGATGACATTGTAATGACCAGGGCAGAACTGGATCAATTAAAAGAAGAAATGAATGGTGACCTTCGTCAATTCAGAACCTACAACCTCGTCAATGCGCCTAGAGTCATCAATGTACTAGCATACGACGGCGGAAGCTATGCATTAACCTACAAAATGTGGGTTGGTATTAACTGGGCAATTGATAATTACAATGCATTGAATACTGGACTTACCTTTCAACTGTCTCAAGGTACTAACACTGCAAGTGCTGATATCGTGGTATACAAAGTAACAAACGGTAAAGCGGGTGGTAGCGCTGGTTTTCCTTCAGGAGGCAACCCTTACAAGTGGGTTCAAATCTACGATGGTTTAGACAATTACAGTTACAATGTAAACGAGCATGTTATCGGTCACGAAATTGGACACTGTTTAGGTCTCAGACACTCAGATTTCAACACAAGAGCCAGTTGCGGCCAAAACCATAATGAGGGGGCTGGATCTGAAGGAGCATTGTACATTCCTGGAACCGCAGGTGCCGGAGCAGACTTGAGCTCCTTGATGCAAGCATGTTTCACTTCTTCCGTAAACGGGGAATTTAGCTACTACGATAGAGTTGCTTTGGAATACTTGTACTAGGAAGTATAGATCGCTTACCGAGCATGGCTGTTGGCCAATGAAAGGCAGGCTGAAAAATAAAACCATAAACTATAAGCCTCGATTGGATAACGCTGATCGGGGTCTTTTTATCAGGGCATTCGAAGTTATTTCCCATAAAATGAACTAGAAATTAAAAACAATTGTTATTCGCAACATGAAAAGAAAGACAAGTAAATGGTTGCTTCGAAAAATTTCCGGTTCTAGAAACAAGCATTCTTACAAACCTGACTACGCGGATACAAGGAATACAAGAAAAGGGAATATTGAGAATCTCCCCCAAAGAGAATCTATGGGAAAAGGGCATAGTTGGTTAGATACAACCTTAGTGAAAAGATGGCTATACAGTCAAAAAGGTAGAGATTTTGATGAGGTTTATTCCGTTTTTTTGACAAGAATTCAACCTAAATATTTAGAAGAGTATAGAGAATGTATTTACTACTACGTCGACAAGGCCGTTGAAGTAAGATTTACTGAAAACTCAGGAAAGTTGATTCCAGGTAGGAAAGCATTTTATATAGATCCAAAAACCAATAAGCTTGAAATGTATTCTCAAATTGAAAGAAAGAATTGTTATGTAAAGCCTATTTTAAATCCGCTTGGGGCGTTTTACTGGAATGAGGAGCAACAAATATGGGAAACTAGAATGGATACTCCTAGATTTGTAGTCCAAGGAGACATTGAAGGTTTTTCTAAGGAAGAAATAGACGGTTTTAAATCGATTCTTGATCAAACTGAAAGGATAACGGCTAAAGCTGCAAAAGGAATAAATGAATTTGCTTTAGCGCATCAAATACGGAATGTGTCGCATTGTAATAAATATTTATTGTGTATTGAATTTTTATCCGCTGAAAAAAGTAGGAAGTATAATCTATATTTTGAAGTTGGAACTCCTAAAGAAACCTGGAAGGTTGAGTTTGAGGAATTTGTTGTAAGAAATGTGAGTATCAAGATCAATTTATGGATATAACAGAGTAATTGAGGTGTGTGCTCCTATTCGATAGTATCTTTGTTGTTGCCCCGGTACTGGAAAATATTTGCCAAAAATCGCATTTTAGTGGAAAATATTTGTCAAAATAGTCGTTTAATAGCGTTTATAGCAGAAAATATTTTCGCTTCTAAGTCATAATGGAAAATATTTGTCAAAAACATCGTTTTAGTGGAAAATATTTGCCAAATTGGTCGTTCAAAATAAACTAAGTGGAAAATACTTTACCAATACATCTACAAGAAGTAATATTCGGGTCATCCGATCCAAATATTTCAAGGAAGATATCAAAGTTAGAAAAAGAAGGAAAGCTTAAAAAAATTGCTCCAAGGATATATACAGGAAATCTAGAAGAATCTCCAGAAAAGATAATAAGAAGAAATATTTTCATAATTCTTGGGAGACTTTTCCCTGGAGCAGTATTGAGTCACCGGTCAGCATTAGAATTTCAACCGACATCAGCAAATCAAATATTCTTAACTCATAAGTATACAAAAAAAACTAAACTACCTGGATTAACAATAAGATTCTTGGAGGGGGAAGGAGCGATCGAAGGAGATAATCTATTATCAGGAGAAGTCTACGCATCACAACAAGCACGAGCTTTTCTGGAAAACCTACAAACATCTAGAAAAATCGGTCCGGATTCCAAGACATTAACCTATCCTGAAATTGAGGAAAGGTTGGAGCAAATCGTTAGAATTAATGGTGAAGAAGAACTTAATATTTTAAGAGATAAGTCTCGAAGTATTTCAGAGAAATTAGGAATGGAGAAAGAGTTCACAAAATTAGATAAAATAATAAGTGCACTTTTAACTACACACCCTTCGAAAATTTTGACATCTCCAATTGCAACAGCACGAGCATTTGGAATACCTTTCGATCCTAATCGGTATGAACTATTTGAAAAACTTTTTAGAGAATTGAAGCAATTCGAATTTAAATCACTCAAGGAGAGAAATACGGAATTAAACTCATTTAGAAATTTTGCATTTTTTGAAGGTTATTTTTCAAACTATATAGAAGGAACCGTCTTTGGAATAGACGAGGCTAAAAAAATAATAGAAACACAAACACCAATTCCAACAAGGAATCAAGATTCGCATGATATTTTGGGGACATACAAAATTGTCTCAAACAAAAAAGAGATGAGCATAACTCCCAAATCTACGGATGAATTGATATCAATACTCCAATATCGTCACAAAATGCTGCTTTCAGCTCGGGAAGACAAATTACCTGGAAAGTTTAAAAACAAAAACAATTTTGCTGGACAAACAGCCTTTGTAGATGCAAATTTGGTTAAAGGTACATTAATAAAAGGTTTCGATTTTTACGCAGCACTTGACAACCCATTGGCGAAAGCAGTATATATTATGTTCATGATCAGCGAAATTCATCCCTTTATAGATGGGAATGGAAGAATAGCAAGAGTTATGATGAATGCAGAATTGGTCTCAGCAAACCAATCAAAAATAATTATTCCAAATGTATTTAGAGAAGATTACATACTAACTTTAAGGAGATTAACACGACAGCACGACCCAGAACCTTACATTAGAATGCTATCAAGAGCACATGAGTTTAGTTCAACTATTTTTGGCGAAAGCATGGATGAGATTCAAACAAAATTAGAATTATCAAATGCATTCTTATTGCCCGAGGAAGGTAGTTTGAAAATAATAACTACGGACAGTTAAAATAACAACTGGAAAAACAATAAACAAACGATGACAAGATTAGCAATTTCAATAACAATACTTCTAATGATGCTCCTATCTTCTTGCAATTCCAAGACACAAGGTATCTCCGAAAAAGATCTTAATACACTTTTTGATCAAGAGAAACAAAAGGAAGAATTGGCTAAATATGGAAACTCTGAAAAGGACATCACCGTCATTGATAATCAGACAGAAGTTTCTCGGTTGAAATCTTTTATCTTGAAAAAAATGAGGAAGACAGATTAGCAGAGCTTAAAAAGCTTGAGAATCAAACCTTACCAGAACGGTATAAAAGTGGTCAAAAAACGGTGGTACCACAAATTATTGAAGTATTACAAGGAGATGATCCGATAGCAAGGAGAGAAATATATCACAATTTAGATCGTTCCTATGATGAAAAATTTAAAATTGAAGAACCAGGACTTACCAATGCCATTTTAAAGAATATATCGATTTTAGAAGATGAAAAGATGGTCATCCAATTGGCTGGCTATATGAAACTTAAAGGCCATCCCGAAGTGTTTGAGAGTCTTCTTTTGAGTGGTACTTCTACAGACGTCGATCGGTTGATTTATTGGCTAGGTCAAGACGGAAAAAGCGAAAAGACTTTAGATTACTGCAATAAACTAATCTTCCAAAAGGATTTTGATTTTGAAGATCACAGTTTTTTAATGGCGGGGTTGAACGAATTTGAAGAAAACGGGAATCAGAAGATAAGAAATCAAGTACTCGAAATTTGTTTAGCAATTTATAATGCTGAACTTATCCCTTGGAAGAATTTTGAAGAAATGAAAAACAGTTTTTCGTCCGGAAACCCAGCCGAAGAGCTCTCCGAAATACTATTCCGGTTTGATGACGATAGGATTGCACCTCTCGCAAAATCACTATACAGCAACAAGATTAGAGTCGGCTCAGCACTTACAATGTTGATAAAACTCGGACAACCGAATACAAAGGAAATGGTCTTTTCTTTATTGAAGAATGAGGAACAATACTTTGATGGACTTTTGCCCGCTGAAGCATTGTACAAATCGTCAAAGGACGAAGAAATCATTAAGACCATACTTGTGGAGTTTGAGAAAAAAAGCCCCCAATATGATTATACGATTGATAGAATAGTTTCTTCACTATTATCGATGGAAGCACACCATTGTTTCGATAAATTAGAGCAATACATTAGTAACCAAAGTTTAATCGAAAATTTACAACGTTGTTATAAAGTTTCCTCTGGAACTGTTGAAGATGTAGCCAATGATCTTTATCAAATGAAAATTGTCAAAACACCATATCCCGCAGAGGTGATTGATCAAGCTAAGAAGGAGACTGAGTTTTCAGGAATAAAGGATTACGTTTACAACTTTCTCAAACATTCGGGAATCCATCTAAGGTTTGATGCAGAAACAGGTTTTGTACCCGTTGATTACGATAACCTAATACTTGATTTTGCAAAAAAAACAGTAATAAAAAAATATCGGATATAAACGTTTATATGGATGCCATTCGAGATCAGGACTACAATGTTACTTACAAGGTTTTTGTCCATACAAATAATAAAATTTATATCATAGAGCCATCAGATATTGGTGATTGGTATCAAGTTGGACTAATTGTCGACTTAATGAATTTGGTTACTAGTGATGCCGGTCATCAGGAACGATTTGAATTTATCGAGACAGGAGGTCAAGATGTCCAGTTTCTATTTGGTCCACCTGGAAATCTCAAGCAGTTTATAGAAAAATACGGTTTGTAAAATGTCAAAGAGTTATCACGCTACAATAAAAGATTTAAAGGGCAAATCAAAAGAAGAAATTAATGATATGGTCAATGACCCAGCTTCTATTTTACATGAATTGGCAGAGAAAGGTCGTGTAAAGAAAGAAGTAAAAAAACAAGGAAAAATCAATAGAATAATATGATGAATGCCATCGCAAACAGGTTTTGGGGAATTTTATTGCTGCTATTGGTTTCAATAAACCAAAGTCAAGGTCAAAGCATAAATTGTGAGTTTTACCAGGAAGTAGTCAATAAGTTTGGTGATGACAACTATTTAGGAGTGATAGAATACCTAAATACAAATGAGGAAACACTCAACAGAGACTTGTTTAAACACAGGCTATTAAATATCAAAGCAGATTGTTTTTATGAATTAGACAGGTTTAATGAAGCCATTGATTTAAGTAAAAAAATTATTGCTGATACAGAAATTTTCAATCAGGCTAGATCCAATACTCTATGGCCAAAGGAAAATTGTTCGATGATTTATGGCAACAATTGGAGAACAACTTCTATTTACACAAATGAACCCAGAACAACAACGATTTACCGATCTTATAAAAGACTTGCATTGATATATTATAAACAGGGAAATTACAAGCAGGCTCTTGAAAGCATAAATAAAACGGACACCGAGTTTACCTATGTTATTCCTATGTATAATTGTCATGGATGCTACAGGACGGAACATAAGGAAAGAACAATACTTAAATCAAGAATATATGAAAAGCTAGGAAACATTGAGAGTAGTATTGCTGTGATTATAAAGCCTGCATTAAAAGAGTATGAATTGGGGGATACGCTCGCAACTAGTAGATTGATAGAGATTTACAGACATAATTTTAGTGTAGCAAAATTGAAAGCAGAGTTACAATTCAGTATAGAAAATTTACTTGTGGTAGATCACAAGTTTGAAACTTACGACGATGAAGATTATAGCAGGGAGCTTGAGGGCTCACTTCCCGGAAACCTCTATGCATTTACAATAAGATATGAAAATGGCAGAGCTGTTTTTCTGTTTTTCAATAATAACCAAATCATTGTAAATGAACATAATGACTTTGAGCATTACAAAGGGTTTGTAACCAAAAATCGAAATGGTAAAATAAGCAAGAAAAAAGACAAGGAGTGGCGACCAATTTCCAATGAAAATCTTATTGCGCAATCCCAAAATAGCCTACTGTTAAGAACTCTTTTCAGAAAACTAAGGATAGAATTGTAAGGTTTTAGGAGGCTGATTGCACCAAAAATAAGATCGCAAATAACTAAGGGAAATCAAGCAGATTATCAGAGTCAGACCATTTAATCATCCTCGTCGTTATGGTCTATGTCGGTAGCTTTTTCAATTAGCTGAATTGCTGAAGATTGGTCTTCTTGATCAACAATAATTTGATACGCGTCAGTTCCAGACACCAGTTTTATTGTACACGGAATCTTGGATTGTAAAAAAAGTCTCTTGTAAAACAATAGATCCTCAGCATGAATGAAAGACTTTACAACAATAGTTCCTGGCTTTAGCCCAAAGAAGTCATCAAGTATATTTTCGTTATCCATAGGAGAAGTTTTGTTGCATACTAGAGTTTTAGAGTCCTTGAAAAACTATAATAATCTTATCAAAATACGTTAAAAATTTCAAATATACGTTAATATCAAACATCCTTTATAACAAGATTAACACTGGTTTTTATCCTGCCCATCTTATAAGTCATGTTCAGACAAAAGCAGTTAATAAAATCAGAACAGGATGTAAAAGATATTTTTGATAAGCAAGATTAACAATGGGTTTAATCTTGTCCATCATACCATCTTATAAATCATGTTCAGACAAAAAACAGTTAATTCTAAACAATAAACTGTGAAGCATATATACTTATTATTATTTAAAGTATTGATAATTAGTTATTAAAAATTAACTTTAAAATTATTTACATATCTTATTCGATTTTATTTTGGTTTCTCACGACCTCTTTACCCCATATATTTGTGTTGTCATTAGTTAATAAACGAATTAAAAATTTAATTAAAACACAAACTTAAAAAAGAAGTCATGAAAAATTTACTAAACATTTCAACCATCCTTTTCGCAATTATAACCTTAGCTTTCTTCTCCTCCTGTACCCCCGAATCCATCACAGATATAGAAAAAGAAATCCCTACTATTGATGTAGAAGTAGAAACAGCTGACCTTCATCACATCCACGATGATGTTTGCAACCATGTTAAACACTTAGATTTTGATTTGGAGAACCCAGAAGAAATTGATTTTCAATTCCCTGACGGAACAGTAGAAAAGCGTTTCCTTATTGAAGGAGACATCGCTATGACTAGAGCGGAACTGGAGCAACTAAAAGAAGAAATGAATGGCGACTTACGCCAATATAGAACCTACAACCTTGTAAATGCGCCTAGAGTCATTGATGTCGTTGGATGGGTCGGGCCAAATTTTACACTAACACCAAAGATGAAACAAGGTCTTCAATGGGCAGTCAACAACTATAACAATTTGAATACAGGATTAACTTTTAAACTAACCTTTGTAAGTTCAGTAGTCCCTTACGGAGATATCGTTGTCTACAAAACTACAAACGGGAGGACTGGTGGTAGAGCTGGTTTCCCTTCAGGAGGCAATCCATACAAGTGGGTACAAATATTCGACGGCATGGAAAACTTAAGCGTCAATGCAATCGAGCATGTTATGACACACGAAATCGGACACTGCTTAGGTCTTAGACACTCAGATTATAACACAAGAGCCAGTTGTGGCCAAAACCATAATGAGGGAGCTGGAGTTGAAGGCGCTGTTCACATTCCCGGAACAGCAGGTGCCGGAGCAGACTTAAATTCAGTAATGCAAGCCTGCTTCTCTTCATCCGTAAACGGCGAATTTAGTGCTTACGATAAAATTGCTTTAGAATACTTGTACTAAGAAGTATAGACCGCTTACTTAGTCTGCCTGCACAACGTCAGGCTGGAAAATAAAACCATTTACTATTGCCTCGATTGGATAACTCTGATCGGGGCCTTTTCTTTGTTGAACCAGCAGGGATTAAACATTATTTTGTATACTCCTTTACGGTACGACTACTTCAGCTCCAATATTTTCAGATTTGAATGACGCACTTAAAACCTCGTCTTAGTTTGGAGGGCATCCTACACGCATTCAATTCAATACGGTACACCGTTTCTATTCCTCGCCCGGCTTAAATACTAGGTGCGGATCGCCGCCCAGTTGTTCGACCACATCGTGGTCAAAGTATGTTAGCCACAAGCAAATCAAGGAGAGGCCTGCCTGCTGCGCAACGAAAGGTAGGCCGACCCTGTTATGGGTCGCAGTAGCCTTAAATCACAATACCTTGTTAGAAATGGATTATCGGATTCCTAGGGATTCAGTGTTATGCTCCACAATACAATGGACAATTCAACAGTGTTCGCTCTATTGAATATTTATATTGTGTTGCCATTGATAACAAAACAATATTAGTCTAACTAACCTTCTTCAATACTGTCAAAAACCAGTAGACTTCCTGTCCTTACATCCAATAAGCTACCACCAGATTATCCACCATTACAGCCGCCCAAATCTAAAACATATAATTAATTTGACACATTCTTTACAGAGAAGTACATTAACACTACGTATAATTTAGTATATTTAATATGCTTTGGCATTCCAACTAAATAATTAAAACTAAAACAATATGAAACGTACTTTACAATTAAGCGCTATTCTGATTACCACATCTTTCATTTTCCTGACAACGAATGCTTTCAGTCAGATATGCATCAACAATCCCTCTCTTCAACAAGGTAGCATGTCTTCTGCTAGTGGTTCCGGACAGTTAATCTTTTCCTTTTTTGAAAATTTGTTAGACTATACAGATGAAGAAAACAACCCAATCAGACTTGAAATTTGTATGCTAGGTATTGTACCTCAAAATGGCGTATCCTCAATAAACGGGAATTTTGCTTTTTCGTTCTTTTGGAGTTACGACGCATTAACAAACACTTTTATAGGAATTCAATCAGTTGATATCCTAGGAGGAGCCGGAGGAAATATCTCAGTACAATACGATCTAATTAGCAATGGTTCTTGTTCTCCTCTTGATGTTGGATTCGTCGCTGAAATCTTTCCTCCAACTTGTATGTATGGTATAAATGAGACCGTCGACGATACGGAATCGGTAATGAATAGTTTCTTCTACACCTATCTTTCAACCACCAATTCGAATTGTTTTGGAGCGACTGGAACAGCATACTATCATTCTGGTAGTGGTTCATTTAATTTTCTTTGGAGTACTGGAGCAACAACTAGTATAATTACAGGGTTAAGCGCTGGAAATTACGGGTTATCGATTACAGACCCTGTTACGAATTGCGTCTATACGCGTACTGCAAAAGTTCGTTCTGACACTACTTGCAACGGGGGAATTGATGGTAGTGTTATCATTGACCACAATGTTGCCGATTGCCTACAGGATCCAACTTCCATTATTTCTAAAAATAGAACCGTTTATCTTTACAAAAACAGTCTACTTGTCAATGTTACAAAAACCAATGCCTCAGGAAACTATAGTTTTATCGGCTTAGGACCTGGAAATTATGATGTCGCAATAGAATCCAATGTATTGATGATTTATAACTGTGGTACGACCAACCAACAATCAGTTGTGCTTACCACGCAAACTCCCAATATTGTTGTTGATTTCGTTCATGATATCACTCCAAATGAAAACGTATGTGTTTTTCATAATGCAGGAGTTGCCCGGCCTGGATTTACCCAAAATCATTCCATCGAATACTGTAATTTGGGCACCACGACAATCAGCACTGGGAACGTAGAATTTGTGCATGACCCTTTAACACACATCTTTACACCCAATCCTAACTCCACTGCAACGAGTTATGATCCAAGTACACAAACCGCAATTTGGACATACACTAATCTATTGCCAGGGGAGTGTAGAAAATTGTACTTCCAACTAACCATAATGCAACCTCCTACCGTTAATAACGGGGATACCCTGAGTTTTCAGACTTCGCTTTCCCCATTCGCAGTCGATATCGACCTGGAAAACAACTATATGAACCAAGACGTCATTGTAACAGGCTCCTACGATCCGAATGATAAACAAAACCTAGTAGGCGAATCCTCTTGGGGCGGCGCTGTCGATATAAGCAATGACCAGTTTAAATACTACATTCGTTTTCAAAATACAGGAACAGACACCGCCTTCAATGTCGTTATCAAAGATGAGATTCAGCCCAATCTGGACATCTCAACCGTGCGTCCAGTCTCCTCCAGTCATCCATACACCATTTCTATTGAAGACACCAACACCTTGGTCTTTAGTTTCAACAATATCCTGCTACCAGACAGCACTACCAACGAACCTGCCAGTAATGGATATGTCTGTTTTGAAATTGATTTGCAGCCTAACCTCCCGCTGGGAACAGTCATCGAAAATGAGGCAGCCATTTATTTCGATTTCAACCTACCTGTGATCACGAATGTGGTAACGAATACGATAACCGACATACAGATCTCAATCACCGATTCGCAATCCTTCGATGGCACTGTAGCCGTCTTCCCCAATCCAACCTCTGGAATGACAAGTCTTGAGCTCACACTCAACAACGCTGACCTCATAACTGTTGAGCTGCTCAGTGTCAACGGACAATCCTTGAGCCGTCTGGCAGGCAACCAGAAATTTGAGAAGGGAAAACATACAATCCCACTAGGAATAAGCGAGTTAACACCTGGGTTATACTTGATTCGTGTAACAGGAAACCAAGGCGCTAAAACATTAAAAGTGGTTAAATTTTAACCCGGATTATTAATAGCGCAAGCGTCGTTAAGTTAGGTTGTTTTGGTGGGCGTTAACCGGATATCCGCTGGGCGGCCCGCTAATACAATTAAAAATATTTGTGGACATGATTTTAATTGTAGCACTTTCAGCCCTGCATTCCGTTGCGCAGCGGCAGGGCTGAAAGTGCTACCTTAGCTTGCCATCCCCACTTTTATAAAACTACTTACCAATAAAACCTTGTCAAAAGATGTCCGTAAAGTATTGTTCTTATTTGGTGAAGAAGCTATTCCTATGCTTACCAAAGAAGTAAACAGAGCAAGGCCCGACAAACGGGATGCGCTAAACGAATTACTAACAGAAATAGAAAGTAAAACAGTTCATTAAGGAGATAAACTAAAAAATATAAAACAGTAACCTGGATTGTGCAATAGAATATGCTTACAGTTGAAGCAATAAAAATTAACTAAAATTTATTATATTGTGATATACCTTCTAGGCGCAGCACATTTTCTTTGCTTCGGCTACCTACCTACAAGATGCTAAACACCATAAAAATAATATTATGAAAGGACTACTTTTCTTTATCAGGGCAGGTCTGAATTCGATTGTATTTGTTTTTCTATTATGTTGCATGAGCACTTCATCTTACGCTTCACACGTTTCTAGTGCAGAAATTACGTACAAGCACATTATTGGAAATGAATACGATATCACTTTGAAACTTTATAGAGATTGTAGTGGAATACAAGCACCTACAAGTCCTTCAATACAAGCCTTTTCCACTTCGTGTGGTCAATTAACAAACCTAACATTAGTGCAAAAAAGTTTTCGAGAGGTATCTTCTCTTTGTTCTTCTCTTTTACCTAGTAGTTCCTGCAATGGTGGTAGTTTGTTTGGTATAGAAGAACATATCTATTCAATTCGGTTTACGTTGCCCGTTGCTTGTTCTGATTGGAAGTTCAGTTATCAAGTATGTTGCAGGAATGGTGTGATAACTAATTCGCAAAACACGAATGTTTATGATTTGTATGTAGAAACGACCCTTGATAATACAATAGGACCGAACAATTCCCCACAGTTATTAAATCATCCGTTTTTTTCGGCATGCAGTGGGGTTCCAATTTCCTACTCACCTTCAGTTATTGATGATGATGGTGATAGTTTAGTTTTTCAATTGATAAATCCATTGGATGCTACTGCAGTAAATATACCCTATGTCGTTCCTTTTACACCAACCTATCCGATTGCAACATCGCCTCCCAATAGTTTTGGATTTGATACAGCTACAGGGATGATGAACTTTACTCCGAGTGGTAGTCAAATGGGAATTATCGCGATGCGTGTTGATGAGTATAGAAATGGACAAAAGATTGGTTCTGTTATGAGAGATTATCAATTGACAATTCAATCTGGATGTACTAATACAAATGTTCAGGTTGCTCCACCTAATATTGGGTCAGGCGGAACACTAACTGGTAATGAAATCAAAACTTGTTCAGGGCAAATGCTTAGTTTTAGTATTTTGGCTAGCGATGCTGATATTAATGATACGCTAACGCTGATTTCGAATGTTTCTGATCTTCCTGGTGCTAGTATTACGGTAACAGGAACAAATCCAATTGTTGTTGTCTTTAACTGGTCCGTTCCGATAAATGCAACAGGAACTTATCCTTTAAAAATTTCAATAACGGATGATGCTTGCCCAATTAAGAGTGAAGAATCAATTTTGTTAATTATTAGCATAAATGGTATTGTAGCAGGATTGGCAGATTCCACAATTTGTACAGGGAGCACTCAATCTATTCAACTCAATTCTCAACTGATTTCCTTAAATGGGAACGGGACATACCAATGGAGTCCCGCAACAGGTTTGAGTAATCCTTCCATTGCTAATCCTGTGGCGACTGTTTCTAGTCCAATCACCTACACTGTTACGTATACAGAGAATGGGTGTACTGTTTCTGATTTCGTCAATATCATTTACAATGGTAGTTTTTCGGTAAACCCTTCTTCAGATACAATTTGTGCAGGAGCCTCAACTCAGCTAAACGCGGTATTTCAGGGAACTTATCAACCTTCATGTGGAATTTCCTCCAATGGGTGTAATGGACCACAAAGCAATGTTCAAATAGGAACGGATGTTACCGCTACCGGACCTAATGGTACTAGTAATGAGGCTGGATCCCCATTTATGGGCTTTTACCATGATGGAAAATGGCAAGCTATATATAAGGCGTCAGAGCTTAATGCACTTGGTTTAACAGAAGGGCTACTTACATCTATGGCACTAGAGCTTTCAAATGTTTTAAGCACTATGCCTTATTCCGACTTTACAATTAGTCTGGCTTGTACACAAGATACTTTTGATCTTAATACTCCATATTTTCTTCCTAACACTGCTACAGTTTATAATAGTGCGTTTTCTCCTGTTGTAGGATGGAATACGTTTACTTTTTCAAACCAATACTATTGGAATGGAATTGATGATCTTCTTATTCAGATTTGCTATGATAATTCAACTTTTTCGAACTACGATCATGTGTATTATACTGAAACGAATAATATTTCCGTGATCTATTCTAGAGTTGACTGGGAATTTGGGTGTACCATAAATTATAACATTCAAACGACAAATAGACGACCTAACCTTCGTCTTACTTCATGCCCTGAGAATTTTGCTTCAATTAGCTGGACACCTACAGCAGGACTTGATAATCCAATGATTGGAGATCCAATTGCAAGTCCGAATACGACTACGACTTATGTTGCAACCGTAAACAATGATGGTTGTACTTACCAAGATTCCGTTCTTATTGTTGTAAATCAGTTGATTAATGCATCGTTAAACGTAACGAATCCCACATGCACTACTAGTGGGTCGATAACCGTGACGGCAAATGGTGGTGCAATGCCATACAGTTACGCGTGGAGTGATGCCACAATAGGAAATACAACAACAGCAACGGGTTTAACCGGCGGCACCTACACCGTCACCGTGACAGACAATGAGGGGTGCGCAGCAATAGCCACCAGCACACTGCCTGCCGCTAACTCCACAGCGCCGACTGGATTGGTGATTTCAAATCCTGGTGCCTGCGCAGGAGACACGATATCCCTCACAGCGACTGGTGGTTCTCCTGGCACTGGGGCGAGTTTAGTGTACTACGAAAATAGTTGTGGCGGCGCCTTAATCGCTGACCCGAATCAGGTAATTGTATCAGGCGCTGCGAATTACTTTGTACGGTATGAAGGACCTTGTGGTGTCACTAGTTGTGCCTCGACTAGTGTCAACTGTTTTGCTGGTTATATTGTAGAGGCATCGGTCCTTCTGGAAGGTCCCTACCAGACGTCCTCTTCCTTAATGGTTGATGATTTGCGAGTGGGTGGTCTATTACCTTTTTCTGAGCCATTCACTGGACTTGGATTCCTACATCTCAATGGTGGTGGTAATGAGTCAACCGTAGCAGCTGTTTTTAGTGCGACGGGCCCCAATGCCATTGTCGATTGGGTCTTTGTAGAGTTGAGACAAGCGGCAGATGACACAACACCGTTTGCTACGCGCTCTGCTTTGCTTCAGGCGGATGGGGATATTGTTGACATGGATGGTGTTTCAGGCGTTGACTTTGCAGGATCTACAGTAACTTCTGGTAATTATTGGGTGGTCATTCGTCATCGGTCTCATGTCAGAATTATGTCTGCTAGTTTGGTTAATATAGATGGCGTGACTCCTGGTGTCTATGACTTTAATTCGCAAGGGGCTTACGGTAATGGCATCAAGACATTGCTCAATGGCGATAAGGTGATGTATGAGGGCGATTTGAACCAGGATGGCGCTGTTAATTCCGCTGATCGCAGCATGATATGGAATGCAAGGAATCAAACCGGATATCTGGTGGAGGATTCTACGCTAGATGGTTTTTGTATGGCAGATGACCGCAGTCAAAACTGGAATAATAAGAATGTTTCAACCCAGGTACCATAGCTTGTTAATTATTAATGCTCTATTCGTAAAAGATGCTAGGAGCCTAAAGCTTGGCAATTGCTTATTTGGAAGGCCTTATAAGTTATGTGCTTGTATTTAAAAATATTGAGGAATCAATCCTTTTAATTTTTCTAAAGTGCCCTGTACCGTTAAATCACTTTTACCACCAGCAGCATTAGCATGCCCACCGCCGTCAAAGTGCTCCTTTGCTAGAACATTGACTGGGTTTTCTGCGCCTTTAGAACGGAAGGAAATTTTCATAATGCCATCCTTCTCTTTAAACACAATAGCGGCCTTCATTCCTTTTATAGACAAGAGCAGATTAGCCAAATTATCAGTATCTCCTTTAGTGTAATTGTACTTCGCCAATTCTTCTTTAGATAAAGCGATAATAGCAACATTCTGATCGTATAGAATCTCTAATTTTTCACTCATGGCATAGCCTTGTAACCGCAAACGACTTTCTGTATTCGTATCATTCAATTTTTCATGAATTAAATGATGCGGTACTCCTGCAGCTAAAAGTGTAGCTAAAACCTCATGTGTATGGGGTTTTACAGAACTGAATCTAAAACTGCCTGTATCTGTTAGAATTCCTAAATATAATGGTGTACCAATTTTTTCATCTAATAATGCTAAATGTCCAGACTGCGCTATCAAATCTACGATTAATTGAGAAGTAGAGGAAGCGGTTGTATCACAAACAGTAAGTGTCGCAAAATCTTCAGGATTCAAATGATGGTCTATCATAATTTTCTTACAAGAAGCTGCTTCTAACATGGCTTGCATATCTGGCCCTAGACGGTTGGCGGCATTGTAATCTAAACAGAAAATTAAATCTGCTTTCTTCATTTGCGCGGTTACCGCGTCCGGATTTTCTTCCATCAAAATAATAGAGGAAGTATCTAGCCAGTATAAAAAATCAGGCGCTTTGTCTGGGTGACAAACAACGGCTTTTTTACCTAATTTCTCAATAAAATGTAATAAACCTAAAGAAGAACCAATTGAGTCTCCATCTGCAGATCTATGTGCTGTAATAACGATATGGACAGCTGCTTGAATGGCTGCTTCGATTTCTTTGTAAATATTCATTGATTGTATTTTATGCCTGGCGGAATAGTTTCTTTTCTATCCGAGTTGTGAATGCCGTTAAGGTAAGGATTATTATGGCGCTTTTTCCGGTCGTCCGCTAATATTCAACTCGCATAAAACTGTAAAATATAATCGTCGTTTGTCTTCGCTGCTCGCTTAGCCTGCACCACTCTTTATTTTGCAAGCTTTCTGCTTCCTTTCATTCCACTTCCACCCGGGCGCTCCTCATGATATTTTTAGCAATTAGAATTTTAGACATTAGCCTAACGGTGTTTTTCGAATCATACAATAAGTATTGAGCATTACTGCTTTCCGAAAACTTTGCAAGTCGGATTTAACCATCAAGCGAGTAAGACATGTTATGGCTGGTATACTCAAACCCCAACCGCTCATACAAGCGAATCGCCCCAGTATTATGTGCAAAGACATGTAAACCAATCTTCCGAATACCCAATGCCTTAAGTCGTTCCTGAATAATAGAAAAAGAAGTAGTCCCAATACCCTGACTTTGGTATTCTTCCACTATCGCCGTATCATATACAAACACTTTTTCGAGGTCCTTCGGCAATCGATGAAACCAAAAATCTCCAATCTTTTTTTCATCCAGACATATCTTCCAAAAAAAATGACCCTCACTCTTAAGGCCATCTTTCAGTAGACTTTCGAATTGTTTCTTCGAATTAGCATAGCCATTCTCCTTAGTCCAGCGACCACTTTTGATATTAGCCGCTGCATATCCACCAATCGCATAGCTCAAATAATTTTCATAATCAGCCTGCGTAAAATCTTTAATTGAAATATTCACGACTCAATTTAATATAAAAATTCTTGTTTTAAAACACAGTGAGGAATCAAATCTTTCTAACCTTGCTCAAAATGACGCTTACGCTGTTTCCATTGTATAATCCGGGTTCAACTTGCACTACATTTATTTGGCTTTTGAATTGCTGCAGTAGTCATTCATAGTCATTTGGTATAGGATTTTGTACCTTGGGTGATATTCTTTGAAATAAACAAATTCATTATGAAACACCCAATATTCTTCGCACTAGTTAACCTGTTGCTTGTTTTAGCAGCATGCAATAATTCCAATAATAAAAACTTTTCCGATCTGGGAAAAGATAAGGACTTTAAGGCTGCTCACGACAATCCAAAAGCGGTTGAAAATTATACGTTTAAGGGGAAACAATTGACATACGCAACCAAAGATGGTAAGGATGCGGGAGCTTATATTGTAAAATCAAATGTGGCTTCAGACAAATACCTGTTTGTTATTCACGAATGGTGGGGGCTTAATGATCATATCAAAAAAGAGGCGGATCGTTTTGCCAAGGAGCTTCCCGGAGTCAACGTGCTGGCTCTTGATTTATATGACGGGCAAGTGGCCACAAAACGTGAGGATGCCGCCAAATTTATGAAAGCGGCTACAGAAGATCGGGCCAATGCAATCATCCGAGGCGCCATTGATTATTCTGGAAACTCAGCAGAAATAGGGACCATTGGTTGGTGTTTCGGAGGTGGTTGGTCACACAAGGCTAGTATATTGTTAGGAGATCAAGGAATCGGATGTGTAATTTATTACGGAATGCCAGAATTAAATGCTGAAAAGTTGGTTCCACTAAAGGCGGATGTGCTTGGTGTTTTTGCAGCAAAAGAAAAATGGATTAGTCCGGAAATCGTCAAAAAATTTGAACAGGTCATGGCTGCTGTAGGGAAAAAACTAACAGTCCATAGCTTTGATGCAGATCATGCTTTTGCCAATCCAAGTAGTGAGCGTTACAATAGTGAATCAGCTACCAAAGCAAATGCCCTTTCTTTGGCCTTTTTAAAGGAAAAGTTTGGGTTGTAATTGAACGTCTAATCCGTAATTTTTGGCAAATTAAAATTATAAGTCATATTTTGAAAAGTGAAACATTTTTTAATCAATCAGTAGTTTATGTCTTATCAAGAGGAGTTTGAACTTTTCTGGAAACAGGTGACAGAAAGTATAGAAGAAGGCCGCTTTGCGAAGTTAACCATGGCAAAGACCATCGGTAAGCCTAACTTGAGAAACATATTTGTGAGGCCTGCCTCCAACCCAACGGAAGACAGGCCAGTTTATTCTGAAGGCAACTTTAAGGTCTTACTTAAATTGCGCTACAGGTCTACAGAGACCGAGGATCAGGAAGACGAGCTTACATTGGAAGAGGCACTTGTAGTTGTGAAATCACATCTCAGAAAGTCTTTTTTATCTGTTCTGTTATTTACTACAACAAAAGACGTTACGTTCAAAATTAATAAAAAGGGCGCTGGGAGTATTACCGAATCCTTGCCTACATTTAGTGAAGTTAGACATGCTGATAACTGATGCCTCCCTAAAAGGCCGCTACGCACAATTATTGAAAATGAAGGCGGACTAGAGGGCGGCAGTGCGGATCGCCGCCCGGTTGATTGAACGACGTAGGAGAGAGTGCCAGAACCAGTCTGTAAATCTCTACAACTAATTCTAAGGACGTTCATTTTAGTTTTTTACAGACTGGAACACCCGGCCCTACAAGCATATAAGAGCAAATGCTTTTCGCTCTTTTATACTTGTAGGGAGGCCCCAAAAAAGTTATTATCGTTGATAAAAAGGAATTCAATTAATTATTTCTTTAAAAAGTAGCAAACCTCATGTTTTATACTTATATTAATTTTCCATAAATCAATTAGTTTGAATTCTTCTAATAAGGATGTTCATCAATTTAAGAATAGGTCCGCTGGAGCTCAAGTCAGTAATGCATCTGCATTAGAAGACCAACAGCAAGAAGGAGGTGAGTCTGAAGGTAAATCAATGCGCCCACCCAGCTTAAATTTAGGAGGTGCTGTTCAGAAAAAATCCGAAGAAGAAGACAAAATAGTTCAGAAAAAACAAGTCAATAGCACCCAAACCGGAGATGGAGATGATGTAGATAGTGGTGGCGCAGGCGGCGGTAGTCCGAGGTCAGATTCTCCTGGGGCGTTTTCAATTCAAAAGAAAGAAAATAGTGGAGGCAGTGCTTCAGGTGGAGGTGGTGGAAGCAGTCCTTCAAACGGAGGGAGCGGAAGTGCATCGCCTGGAACCTTTCAATTGAAGCGCAAAAAAATAGTTCAACCTGCCTTAAAACAGAATAAATCACCGTTTAAATTACCTCAAGGTACTGGCGCTTCGATGGGAAAAAGCCTTCGATCCAAAATGGAAAAATCATTTAAAGCTGATTTCTCCAAGGTGAAGGTGTTTAAAAATAGTAAAAAAGCAAAAGCAATCGGAGCATTTGCCTTCGCTCAAGGCAACAACGTCCATTTCGCTCCTGGACAGTATGATCCATACTCCCCAAAAGGTCAGGAGTTGATCGGACACGAGCTCGCACACGTAGTACAGCAAAGAGAAGGCCGTGTCAACCCAACTAAAACTCAAAATGGTCTTGGCGTAAATGATAATGCTGGCCTAGAGCGGGAAGCGGATCTACTTGGGAAGAAAGCAGCTCAGGAAACGCCTTTAAAGTATGACTATCAAGTCCCTTCGTATGAATCACAAGTCCCTTCGAATGAGTTAGACGATAAGGTATTGCAACAAAAATCTGTTGTGCAAAAGTTTGAAGAAACTCAGGAAGAGGAAGAAACTTATGAAAATGGTTCTGCAGATTATCCCAAAGAGGAAATTATTGAAACTGATAATTCAAATGAAGAAGGCAATAACCACCTAGAAGGAGACGGAGGAGATTCTTCTGAAGATGAAAACACTGAAAATAAAGAAGAAGCAGATAAAAGTGCTAAAGACACAACGGATAAAAAGAAAGGGAAAGAACAGGAAGAAGAAAAAGAAAATGATGCTGTTGGAAATAAAGTAAATGACACAGCAGATCAAGTAATTGCAGCGTCAGAGAAAAATCAGTCTGCTGATGGAACTGAAAACAATCAAAAACTAACCACTAAAAATGACCAACCCACCGCACAAAATCAACAAAAAATAGCGGAACAAGGTCTGACAAAGAACCCAACCACCCAGGTTAACACAGAGGTAGAACAAAACATGTATGTTGTCTCTGAAAATCAATTAGCTAATTTTGATTCATCTGCCATTGTTTCCCAAAACCCTGATGGATCTTATATTATTCGCTCAAACGAAAAAATAGATGGTCTTCAAGAATCTGCGATAGATCAGAGTGTTATAGATGGTCTAATTGCTGATCGAAAAACAAAAAATGATGCAAGCTTAGAATCGTTTTTAACCAAAAACAAAGGTGAAATAACTAAGATTGAAGGAAAAAGTGCTACAAATTCATCAAGTATTTCAGAAGCGACTGCCAGTTCTGTGGCGAAAATTGCCGCTGCAGAGCAGTCAGCACTCAGTGCGGTAGAAAGTAGTTATACCCAAGCAGTCAGTGCTGCAGAAGAAAAAGCGAATGCCGCAATAGAAGCAGCAACAAGTCAGTACGACACAGCAGTATCCACAATTGAATCAGACTACTCTGGTGCCATAGAGAAATTAGCCGCCGCACTCGAATCCTCATTATCAAACGTCAAAACTCTTAAAACGACAACCCTTGAGGCCAGCAATGCCAAATTTGATGAAGCTTCCGCTAAAATGATTGAGGAAGGAATCAGAATGGGAGACTTAGCGGTTGCAGCAGCGAAGAAACAAGCGGACATAGAAGAAAAAAAGCCCGTGCCAGACATGAGTCGGTCGGCACAATTCTTCAAAGGAGGCGATTTTGAACAAAAGAAACATGATGAAAGGGTTAAGGCCTGCATAGCTGTTGGTCAAGGGTTTCAAAAAAGCTTTAATGAAAAAGCCGCTGAAGCTGCCCAATCTATACTTGAGTCAAAAGGAAAGACTGCCACAGATTTATCAGGCAAATTTACGGAGTTAATTACTTGCCTTCAAACAGAGCATGACGCTAAAGTTCAGGAAATAGAAGCCGCCAAGACTTCTGCAATGACTTCAGCGCAAACGATACTTGATGGCGCAATTGCGAGCATTGAAGCTCAAAAAGCAGGACAACTTGAAGCATTAGAAGGTATCAATAGCAGTAAAATTGAAGAAATCACTGCAACCTCAGCACAACAACAGGAACAATTACAAACAACTGGGAATAACTTAAAATCTCAATTAGAAAGTACGATTGCGGAAGGCTTGAATAAACTTCGAGCAATCAATGATAAGGTGGCAGGAGAAGCGCAAGAAATTGAAAAGGCAGACCCTGACCAGTTTAAAGAGTTTTTGAATAGTGGCGCTCAAAACTTTTCTGCTGAGACACAAAGCTTTATCAGTCTAATCGCTACCAGTACAGCTTCTGCATGTTCTTCACTTAGTGAAGCCGCCGCTCAGACAGAACAAGCCCTAGGAGAAATGGCCACTGGAGCCACTACCGCTTTTGAAGAGTCTACAGCCCAATTTGATGCTACGCTAACAGAACTTGTTTCTTCCATAAAAGAACAGTTTTCAGATCTAACTACCAGCTTTTCGGAGCAAATGACAAAAACTGTTGCCGCCGCAACTGATACTTTCGCAGATATAATTGCCGATGCGGAAACTAAGTTTAACAAGGCGATTCTTTGTATAAGTGAAACGCTAGAAGAAACCATCAAAGAGGTTGTCGCAGGGTTCCAAACCGAATTAGACGGAATTCAGACCAGGATGCAAAGTGAAGCTGATGCCGCAGAGGCTGCTGTCACGCCGAAATGGAAAGCTGTTGTTAAAGTATTAATAGAAATCGTTATCGCCATTGTGGTTATACTTGCAGTAGCAGCATTAATGGCTACTGGAGTCGGTCCTTTGGTTTTGATTATAGGAGCTATTTTAATAGGTGCTGCGGCTGGGGTAATCAAGCAAGCAGCCCATAATATGATTGATGGCAAACCAATAACCGAAGGTCTCGGTAAAGCAGCTGCATTTGGAGCTCTTGAAGGTCTAACGGCATTGATTGGTGGTGGAATCGCGGCTGGCCTTGCTAAAAAACTAGCCGGAAAAATGGCTGCAGGCGCAGTCCTGAAAACTGTTACGTTTGTTGCTTCTACAGTTGTTGAAGCTACAGTGGATAGTATTGGATCTGGTATTCAAGAAGTAGTCAATAATATAGAAGCTGGCAATGGATTCAGAATAGGAGATTTTGTGAACGGTTTCAAAGGTAAATTTATTCAAAATCTAATAGCTAATGCCGCTGCTAATGGATTAATGAAAGTCCCCGCAGTCAAAAGATTAATGGATAGATTCGGGAATGCTGTTGCCAGTAGGGTTGGTAACCCTGGAGTTCCTGGAAGTGCTATTGATGTTAATGTCAATACAAAACCACCTGATGTCAATGTAAATACAGGACCGCCAGCTGTCAAACCAGATGTAGGGGTTACTCCAAAACCAGAGGTCGTTACTCCAAAGGCAGAAACTCCTAAGCCAAAACCTGAGGCGGCAGCTCCTAAGCCAAAACCTGAGGCGGAAGCTCCTAAGCCAAAACCTGAGGTTGAAACCCCTAAGCCTAAGCCAGAAGCAGAGGCTCCTAAGCCTAAGCCAGAGGTTGAAGCTCCTAAGCCTAAGCCAGAGGTTGAAGCTCCTAAGCCAAAGCCAGAGGCAGAAGCTCCTACTCAATCTGCATCAGCAATTAAAGCTAAAGACCAAGGGTTGCCTCCAGCACCAGAAGGGTATTTTTACAATCAGAGTAAGGATGGCACACTTTATATTCAAAGAAAATCTAAGGTAGACGCAGACGGAAACCCTGTACCTGAATTGAAGATAGAGGGTAATAAATTGGTGGATGTTGATACACAATTAGTATTGAAAAATTCTATTGCAGAATATAGAGCACAAACAGGAATATCCAAAACTAGAAGACAACTACCTAATGGTAAATTCAAGAATGAAGGAGGAACTGTTGCTGTTGGAAAAGTAGATATTCCTGAAAGCCCAATTAATGATCTTTTTCCTGGTGCTTCTACAAATGCTCAAATTAAACCAATAGCTCATAATACACGATATAAATCACCTAACCCAGTTAACTCAAACCATGCAGAGCAAACTGTATTAGGTAATATTGCTAATAAATTAGACAATACTATTGGGAACAAAAATGTTGCTGGAACCATTCATATTCAAGTAGACCAAGCAGTGTGCAGTTCTTGTAAGTCAGGATTAAATAATCCCAAATCAAGAGCAGGCGTTATTAAACAATTCAGTGAAGAATTCCCAAACCTTACAATTAATCTCACTGATAATTTAGGAAATACAATAAAAGTACTTGGAGGAAAATTAATTAAATGAAACTAAATAATACTCATAAGTTTGATTTTGAACTTTTATCTGATCAACAATCAATAAGCATTAGTACTAATGCAATAAAACGGATATTGTATGATTTCAATGTTGATTTATCTGAGATAGCAAAAAAAATTGTTGATGAGATTAGCTTATGGTTAAAAGCAGATATTGAAAGTGTTGACGTTTTCAAATTGTATGATTTTATTGTGCCAATAATTGATGAAGAACCTAATTCCAACAATTCCGAAGAAAACTTGGCCGCTCATCATGCGCTCTTATATTATCTATATTATGTTATTTGGGAGTTGTTTCCAGAAGAAAAATTTGATTTGATGCCAAGTGATATTTTAGAAGTAGACAAATTATATTTCTTTGAATGTCTTAATAAAGCTATAAGCGCATCTAAAAATCAGGAAGAGGAATTCAATCTTCAAAAAATAGAAATTGAAAAATTCATTAATTCCTAAAAAAAAACTCAATCTTACAGCATTCTTCTATTAAATGATCTAAATTTAAGCAATGTAGATTTTACCGAAACCAATTTCGAATTTGCGGAAATGAGTGATTTTTCTCTAATGGATTCAAACTTGCAACATTTTCAAACTGCGATTTTAGTAGTGGTTGGGTATTAGAATAATATATTAATATGAAAGACATGAATATTTTTGAAACAAATAACTTTTCAGAAGCTATTAAATTACTTGAAGAGTATGAAAATAAAGAAGATGCGTTGAGAGACCTTATTATAAAGAATAGTGAGGAATATGGAGTATTTCTATTGTCACTACTTTTGGATATTGCCTATCGAAAAAACATTTCATTTTGGTTTGAAAATATTGCCTATTTCTATTCCTTTAATTTTGACAATATAGAAGGAGCTCAAAAATCTTCACTGTTTTATTTCATAAAAGCTCATGAATTAAATAGAAATGATGAGAATATTCTTGAGGCAATTTTAGATTTTCAGCTTCCTCCAGAAAGAATTCTTAGCAATGAAGAAGCTATCTTGTTTGCAAAATCAATACTAGAAATTAATCCTAACAATGAAAGAGCAATTAAAATTGTAAAAGTCGATTAGCAGTAATTGAAACAGCAATAATAAACTATACCAACCTACTTGTCATTTGCAAAATATGTTAGAAGAATCAAGAAAGAAGAAGGAATTACTTTCCAATCGTTGGAAAACGGCAAATGGAATTCAAATTTTAGATAAGATTTTGAAGGCTTTTCAAGAAAAACAGCCATGGGAGACGTTCACCCAAAATCTACCGTTAATAGAAGATGTTTTTAATGGCAAAGATCTGAGAGGGGTTTCATTAAATGGTCTAAATTTAAGCAATGTAGATTTTACTGAAACCAATTTCGAATTTGCGGAAATAAGTGATTTTTCTCTAACAGATTCAAACTTTTCAAAGTCAACTTTTTACTACTGCAAAATAAAAGATGCAACATTTTCAAACTGCGATTTTAGTAAGGCCCGGATCGGAAGGGGGATTCTTGAAAATACAGGGTTTAAAAATTCTAATCTATCAGAATCAAATTTTCTTGGTGCGAGTTTAGAAAATGTTACCTTTTCACACTCAAATTTAGAAAAATGTGTTTTTTTAAAAGCTAAATTAGACAATATCAAACTAGAAGATTGTAATATTGAAGGTACAATATTGAATAAAGAAGCTTAAAACAATTAGTTCGAATGATAAAAGAACTACACAAAGAAAATTGGGATTACAGTGTTTATCGTTTAGAAGGTAAACTAATCGTTACTATTGTTTTCTTTGCTCAAATCGATTATTTCAGAAGTTTTTATTTGAACCCTGATGAAGTTACTAAAGACTATCAACTGGTGGACAATCTTGCTGATAAAATTAGAACTAATTATGAAGATTTCAAGGATAGAGAAATTACCCCACCTATATCCAAAGAAAGCGGCGAAGATTCTGATAGGTACACCCTATCTCCTAGAGAATGTTTTTATGTGAAATCTGCCAGTAGTTATTTTTACAACAAAGAGCATCCGTTTTCTAATGATTTACGAGAAAATATAAAAACACTTATCTCTATTTATTCAGCAGGAGAAAACTTATCGAATGTAGATGATTTTTTAGACTTAATACTCAATAAAGAATACAAAGAAACGAATTGGGACTTGAAAAAATTAAGTGACTATTATCTTGCGATTAGTTTATTGTCTTTTATACATGTTCGACGCTCAAATACACCAGTCAAGAATATTCAAAAACTTGTTCCATTTGATGAGGATCGACTGATGAGTTTTATCGTCATGGATAGTTTGGAATTGGATTATGGTAAAACAATTTTAAACATTAACCCTTACATTTATCTTCATAATTATATTGTAAATAGAAATCAATCGTCTAAAAACCTTGATAGTTTTTTTGTAAATTTTTACGGGGCGTTCAAAGGAAATACCTGGCATGACAGTCATATCAAGGATAAGAAAGCTTTCTTTGGGTATTGGGCAATTAGTGTGGCTGCAATTGTTCAAAAATTAAACCTTGATGATCACTTTTTCATGGATCAAATGTTTTATCCAAGAGACCTTATTGGCCGTCAATTGTTGCCAACTTGGGAGGACTCTCCTCGTGGAATTTGGGCTAGAGATCTAAAAGAAAAAATAGTTGAAAAAATCCATAAAAAGAAACAGCAAATTTCTAAAGAAGAATTAGAAAAATTGATAATTGCTGAATTTGAAGATGTATTAAACAAACACCAGAAAGTGGTGTTCTCTGCTTCATTCCAAAAGAAAGTTAAAAGAATAGAGAAGAAGGCAAAGAAATTATCCGAATCAGAAAGCGCAGAAGCATTCAAAGGGTTTGTAAGAGAGTTTGCTGAAGATATTATAAGTGAACCCGCTCTAAAAAAACCTTTTTTCGAGTTTATGAATGATAAAGAGCTCATGTCTCAAATCCAATCTGCATTAGCTGAATCTATAGATATTAGTGATATTGACTTGGAAAACGAATTGGCCGAATTTATCGATAAGCAGGGGCATAAAAAAATAAGCCAAGAACAACTACAAAATTATCAAGAACTAGGGCATAAATTGGTTGAATTGGATAAAAAATACCCTTCTCCAGATAATGAACTTTACTGGGATCAATTAGACGAATTGTTAAAACCTTTTCAAACAACTAAAACTGATCCCATGATTGACATTAAAAACTCCATTGCAGCATCACTTAATAAAAAGCTTAACGCCAAAGGAAAATCTATTGATTTTAATGTGTCAATAGATGATATTTTTAAATCGTAGTTATGAAATTCACAGATATCGCATTTGCCTCCTTTTTTCTTGTTGTATTGGCACTCATTCTTGTATACTACAATTATTCTACTTATAAAATTTGGAAGAATGAGTCCGACCTAAGAAAACATGGAAGTCATATTCAAGCCAAAATTACTGATAGTGTTAATTATACAACAACAAGGCTTGGAAAGATATGGACATTAAATTACGAATTCAATGTTAATAACAAACGCTATACTGGTGAGGTAGATGTGCCGGAGAAACTGTTCAATGCAACTTCCAACGGGGAATATATTGAACTAATTTACCTGGAATCAAACCCCCAGGTTTCAAATGTTGCTAATAACTTTGTTTCAAATATAAACATTGCAACTGTTCTTGCAATAGATATTATTGTTGTAACGACATTGCTTTATATTGTTTTCAATTACAAATCTTGAGTGCACTCCGAAAAGTCACTTTTGTCCAAACTCATCGGTTTAATTAGTTTGAAAGTTTTCATTCTTTCATAATCGGAAATTGTCATAGAGTAAATACCAGAGAATACTCAGATAAGTTGAACTTATTCTTGTTTTGGGCTAAGATAGGTGTACAATTATAATATAAATTTTCCTAGGTGGCACAACATGCAGCGGTATGGGTGGCTCATTGATAGTCTTTAATAACTTGCTCTAGTTTGTAGTCGTAGTGAAATTAAAATTTTCGCAATTTTCTTTATATTATTTCTTAACCGCAGATGAAATACCATTATTGACACTAATCAGAATCCTATCCATTCCATTGACATCACCATCCATATTTGTATCTTCTCCCAAATAGGTGGAAAAATTGCCATTCTCTGCTTGCCACAAGATTAAATCAGCTCCTGTCACTTCATAGCCAATAGACGAAGATTGATCTATATTACCTCCATACAGCATCCACTGGTTACCAAATTGTTTTTGACCAAACCCGCCTTGAGCATAACCATCCGCCATGCGAAAATCGTAAGTCAGTGAATTGTTGACCAAGGGGATTGCGCTTGGCGTCATGACTGGTAAGTGATTGCGATGCTCCACAACGATGTAGTAGGCCGCAACTGGTGCACCGTACAACTCAACAGAAGCGTTTTGAATAGTGCCGTCTTGCATCAGTAGTCCTGCACCTCTTCCTGCTTCGCTAGATGGCTGGTCAGTCGTTCTTAGTGTCAGCAGCACCCAATCAATAGCGCCCGCGGGATAGTCTGACTGCTGCCAGCCACCGCCCTCGTTGCCGCTGTAGTTCCAGGGTGGTGCGTTATAAGGTTGGCCCGACGGCAATAACCCGAGTTGTTGTAACGAATTCCTCATTACACCAGTAGTATTGTCTGAAGCGCCTTCTATCCGAATATTGATATTACAAGCTACTGGAGCGCAAGCAGCAACGCTAGGAGTTCCTCGAATAATATAACAACTTAACGGTCCATTAGAAACACCCCAATCACTAGTAAATATAACTTCATTACCATCTGGGGAAACCACTGGTTTTTGTCTGTCATCACTTCCCCATTGCGTAGCAGGAGCGGCGGTACTATGATGATCATATCCAATGACTTTTATTGTTGCGGTGGTTGTATTTCCATCTATCATATAAAGACCTAACGGATGATTCGGAGAGCCTGCTGTTCCTTCACCACCAAAGGCTAACCATCCAGGAGCGCCACTCTGTCCTCGTCCAGAAACAAAATCTGGTGACCAACTATTTGCTCCAGCACCACCACCAAATGTAGGACTGATATAATTGTTAGCCGCATTATCCAAATTAATTACCTGAACAGAGCCATTCCTTCTTGTCTGAACATGTACACTTTCACCATTGGTATTGTAAGCAAAATCGAAATGCTCTGAATCATTAAAGATCTGAGTAATTCCAGTAAGGTCAGGATTCATTCGATACAAATTTCCTGATCCGTCTCCCATCCCAACAACAATCCAATTTCCTGACCAGTCATAGCTAACATAAGCACCACCAGATATCGTCCCATGAGGCCATACAATTTCTGCAATGACCGTATTCGTTTGGATATTGTAAGAAATGATTCGGTTAGTAGAAGATTCGTAGAAAGTCATTTTGGAATCATCTCCTGGCAGGTTTCCTTTTGACCCACTAAGAAGCAGTGTGCCTCCAGGACGAGAATACAGTACGGTAGTAACACCAGTAGAAACATTGAAGGAACAGAAATTTGATGGTCCTTGCATCCCATAAACCAAATCAGGATTTGTATTACTCCAAACTCGGTTGGAATTCAATGGAACTCTTGTAGGAAGCAATGCATAGTTGTTGGTGGCATCTAGTAACTTATTGTCAACGACTGGGCCATTGCCAATCATCATCTTGGTCATATCGATATTCCAGACTTGGCGAAGGTTGTAGTAGTGCAATCCGTGGCCTGAAGCATCACTTACGCGCATAATTTCTGTGCCTGGCACATCTCCAGGTTCCCAAACGCCAAGCGCTGGCTTAGGTCTGTTTACTGTTGAAGATCCAGCATCCCATGCAACAGCACTTTGAGTGGGTACATTGCCAAATACAGCTCCTCCACCGTTTACATTGATCAAGGTTACAGTGCAAGAAGTATTACAATTATTGGCATCAGTAATGACTACGGTATAGGTTCCTTCTCCCAATCCGTTTGCAGTTGCCGAGGTTTGTCCAGAACTCCATGAATAACTGTAAGGCGCTGTGCCTCCTTGTACGGTTGCTTTTGCCACGCCATTGTTTCCACCACATGTCGGTGGTGTAATCTGAGCAGCAGTGCAAGTAGGACTATTGGCTTCAGATATCGTCACGGTGCACACTGATGTACAGTTATTCGAATCTGTAGTAGTTACTGCATAACTGCCAGCTGAAAGGTTGTTTGCAGTGGCACTGGTTTGCCCATTAGACCATTGATAGCTAAAAGGAGCGGTTCCACCTGAAGGGTTGACTGCAGCAGCACCATTGTTGCCGTTACAACCAGGGGTTGCCGTTTGTGTAGCACTACAAGACAAATTGCAGGAAGGACCACCAGGCATCTGCGCTATATAACTGTTAATCTCAGAACTTGAATTGCCCATCCAGTCACTCCGAAACATCACCCTACTACCATCTCTATTGGGCACTCCAAACGGACTTCTATTATAGTTCACGTGAGGCGAATGATGCACATGAGCAAATGTTTCTGTTAGTGCATTGTTATTAGCATTGGGGTCTAATTTTACTGAAAAAATCTTCTGATAATTGGGCTTAAATGTTTGTGTATTTACATTAGCAAACTCAGTTAAGTAGGCATAACCTGGACGGTCTGTATTTCTACAGGAAATATGAATATACCAAGACATTTGATTGTCTCCTAACAAGGAAGTAACTTGTCCATTATCTATTCGGACCATTCGAATTCCTCTATCATTTGGGTTAGGACCAGCCATTACTTCATTTCCTTGTGTGTCATAGCCATAATCGAAGTGTGAACCTCCTTGACGGGCAAGATTCCGAATGGGGCTCATATTACTGCGATGGTATGCCCAGGTGCCTTGGTAAGGACCTGTTCCAGTAACATCCCATTGTATAATCACATAGTTTCCACTTTGAGACATCGTTACATTGTTGGGCCACACCGGAGCATTTATGACGGATACTTTTGTATCTGTTACGAAATCATAGCAGACAACCTCCATAACGCCTCCTGGCTTGCGGCATTGTATCGCCATATATCGATCATCGTTTGACATATTGCCTTCACCAAGTCCATAGGAAACGTATTCATATTCATTAAAACAATGAACAAGCGTTGTAGTGTTGGTATTTACATCAAGTTGCGCTATACAATTACCATCGTAATTGGGATGATTAGTACCAAAAATTAGGTTAGGTTGGAGATTTGACCATGTATGGTGCCCACCTGGAGGCCATACTGTCTTAATAAACTGATAGGTTTGACCATCTAATATCGCGGAAGGCCAACCAGAAAGCTTTATTAAGGAGCCATCACTATTCCAAGTTTGGTTTTTTGCATATTGATGAACAAGCCCCAAACCATTTTGATGCGTATTAAATACCGCTTGGTCAGAAATTCGAGTTACAGTTGAGCCGAATACTGGATCAGTAATTGGAGCTAAATATCCTGGTTTGGACACGTTAGGCATTTGATCAAACACCAGTTGCGTTTGTGGCGGATAAACCTGACAAAACACTGGATTATAGAAAAAATTAAACAAAACACAGAGTAGGGCAATGGTATATTTATACAACATAAAGAATGTTAGTTAGTTTATGGAATGATTTTATTGTAAAGGTCGATATACAATATAAAAAATAGACACCTAAAGTACCCTATCACCCTGTGTTTATATTAAATAAATATTACTCCAATTTAATTTTAGATTACACTAAATCCTTCTTGGCGATAACCAATTGAGGAGTGGCAAATTCTAAACAATCCTAGTAGTAATAACTACGTCCAACTATTTATTTCAATCAAACGGCAACTCTATCTCCATATTCTTTCACATATTTCCTTGAAGTTCCTATTTTTGTCCCTCAAATTTGACGATATGATTTCCGTAGACAATATAGCAGTGGAGTTTAGTGGCAAAACCTTATTTAAGAACATTAGTTTTGTTATTAATAATAATGATAAAATTGCTCTAATGGGGAAAAATGGAGCCGGTAAGTCTACTATGATGAAAATAATCGCTGGCCTTGACAAACCTACTCGAGGACATGTTCAATCTCCTAAAGATGCAGTCATTGCTTATCTCCCACAACATCTATTGACGGATGACAACTGTACCGTGTTCGAAGAAACCTCCAAAGCCTTTGCACAGGTATTCGATATGAGAAACGAGATGGAGCGCCTCAACAAAGAACTCGAAACCCGTACCGACTATGAGTCTAATGAGTATATGAGCATCATAGACAAGGTGACCCAACTAGGAGAAATCTACTATGCGTTGGAAGACGTCAACTACGATGCAGAAGTCGAAAAGACGCTTCTAGGTCTTGGTTTCAAACGACCCGACTTTACCCGAGCGACTAGTGAGTTTAGTGGTGGTTGGCGCATGCGTATAGAATTGGCTAAGATTCTGTTACAACAACCAGATCTCATTTTGCTGGATGAGCCGACCAATCATATTGACATTGAATCTGTCATTTGGTTAGAAGATTTTTTGGTTAATAAGGCAAAGGCGGTGCTTGTTATTTCTCATGATAAAGCATTCATTGACAACATTACTAATAGAACTATTGAAGTGACGATGGGTAAGATATACGACTACAAAGCTAACTACAGCCATTACCTAGAATTGCGCAAAGATCGTCGCGATAGTCAGATCAAAGCATACAAAGAACAACAAAAATTTATTGCAGAAAGCCAACGGTTTATTGAACGATTCCGTGGCACCTACTCCAAGGCCAATCAGGTAAATTCGGTAGAACGAATGCTAGAAAAACTAGAGATCATCGAAATTGATGAAGTCGACAAGTCCGCCCTCAAATTGAGATTTCCTTCTTGCAGCCGTTCAGGAGATTATCCGGTTCTCGTTAAAGACATGTCCAAACATTATGATGACCATGTAGTCTTTAACGATGCGAATTTAACCATAGAACGCGGAGAGAAAGTGTCCTTCGTCGGAAGGAATGGAGAAGGAAAGTCTACCCTTATCAAAGCAATCATGGGGCAAATCAGTTTTGATGGGGAGTGCAAATTAGGACACAACACAGAAGTTGGTTATTTCGCTCAAAATCAAGCATCGCTCCTAGACGCAACGCTTACCGTTTTTGAAACCGTCGATAATATTGCGAAAGGTGAGGTCAGAAACCAACTCAAAAATATCCTAGGACGGTTTATGTTTGGTGGGGACGATATTCACAAAAAGGTATCCGTATTGTCTGGTGGAGAACGGACACGGCTGGCGATGGTCAAACTCCTGTTAGAACCTGTCAATCTATTGATTTTGGATGAGCCGACCAACCACTTAGACATCAAGTCTAAAGACGTTTTGAAGGAAGCACTATTGGCTTTCGACGGTACACTGATCCTGGTATCTCACGACCGTGATTTCCAGCAAGGATTGTCTCAAAAAGTATTTGAATTCAAGGACAAACGGGTTATCGAACACTTTGAAACTATTGACGATTTTCTAGTAAGAAACCGCATTGAAAATCTGAAGGAGATTGATCTACAATCAAAATAAGTCCTCATTTGTCCAAGAAGTGCTTGGGAGGTTGTTCAAATGTTAAAGTTTTATTAGAATCCACTTTTGCAATACAATTTGAAGTATTACATCCGTTTTTTTAAAAACATAAAACATGTATAAAACGCCCCTCTTTCTTTTTCTTCTTGGTTTATCATTCCCCTTGACTGCACAAAATTTAATACCAAATCCTTCCTTCGAACAAATAAGAGGAACGATTCTAAGGCCACCCATTGATAACATGCCGATTCCACATGAAGGGTATAGTGGAAACAGGGCATTTTCAAATAATTTGAACCGTTGGTTTTCTGCGAATTACGGAACACCAGATCTTAGAGTACTTGATGAGGCCTATCTCCTTAGATGTAAGGGTAAAAGACCTGATTGTGATAAGGCAAAGACTGGAGATTACGCGCTTGGACTGATTACGTATATGGAGAACCGAAAATTTACTAATAATCGGGAATACATTCAAATTGAGTTGAAGGAACCCTTGCAGCCTGGTAAAGAAACGTTTGTTGAATTATGGATCATAAATGAAAAATGGTCCAGACAAGTTTCCAACAACATTGGGTTTTACTTCAGTCAAAGAAGGCTGTTAGGAGAGCATAAAAAGAACTTAAACGTTACGCCACAATTCAATCATACAGAGATAATCAGAAGGAAAGAGGAGTGGTCGCTGATCAAGGGATCATTTATTCCGAACAAACCGTTTACCTATGTGACGATTGGGAATTTTTACAATAATGAGGAAACAGAATACGATAATGTCAAAGTCTATAAAGGTCCAAGCTACTTCGGGCCAAAAGCGTATTATCTCATTGACGATATAGCAGTTTACCAGAACATTCCCGAAGAAATAACGCCTAAAGAAAGGCCAATACCCAAGCCAACAGTCATTAAATACAAGGAGAAACCAGTTGCCGTCGGTACCGTCTTCGCTTTAAAAAATGTTGAATTCGACACAAATAGTGATGTGCTTAAACCAGAATCCTACAAGGAGCTGAATGAACTGATTGGCTGGTTGCAAGCATCTACTTTGGTGACCATTGGCATATTTGGCCACACTGACAATGTAGGAACGGATGCAGACAATTTAGAGTTGTCAGCAAACAGAGCCCGCTGCATCTTTGATTATCTTCAAAGCAAGGGCATTCCGAGTACCCGTTTGAAGTTTAAAGGATTTGGTGAGCAACGACCAATTGCTGATAATACAACTGAAACAGGACGCAAACAGAACAGACGGGTCGAGTTTAAAGTCTTATCTAAATAAGTGGTTAATTGTTAGTGGCTGGATATTAATGATTAATGGCCGATTAAATTTAACTCAATGGACGATATACCTATGGGGGTGGAAAAGTTATTTTTTGTGACCTCATTGTGCAATGGTATTATAATTTTGTCGTATTTTACATATGACTTTTATTTAAAAACAATTTAAAACTAATGTAATGAAGTATTTATTTATTTGTTGTTGTTCTTTCTTTTTTATAGGGAGTCTTTCAGCACAGACATTTGACCACCGTGAAGAAAGATATTCTCTAGCAGATGGTTACGAGCGACCTACCTTTGGTGTTGTTATTGATACTGAAGGTGAATCAGAAAATGACGGTGGCGGAATCTCTAATGGTACTGATTGTACAACTATGACAAGCAAAATATCCGAAACATAAGTTCCTTGCGGTAGTGGGTTTGCTACTAGAACTCTATGGCGATTTACATGCAACTCTGGAGATCAGGGTACATGTATGAGTGGAACTTATGTTGAGTTCGGGGGCTGTTTCGATGGCGAACTGCCAGAGGATATCGACAATTTAACTCATATCGATTGTAATTAAATTATCAGATTTTTTATGGCGTGCCCCTCCATTCCCATCAAATCTGGTAAACACCAAATTTGATAGTCATTTCGGGTCGCGTCATCCACTACAAATGTGCTCACCCGAAAAAAATCGGGTTGCGCGCATTCCGTTCCTACCGCTCACGCGCCCTGTAATTTAACAGAATTCACCCATCAGAAGATGTGTTGTTAAGCTCCTATCTCCTTATCAATTAGAAGCGCAAACAACCTCGAAAAATTTGTGTCTTGTTATTGCTCCGAAATCGAGATTCATGATTTAGACAATGGTCGACCACCAATTATTGGAATCGAAAAATTGGAAGCTGGTTATAAAAGATTGTTTGAAAGTTCCCCAGATTTAGAGTCAATCGTTCAAAAAAGGATTGTATTTGATAATAAAGTGATCGATCATGAAAAGGTAACTGGAATAAAAGGATTAGACTTGTTGGAATGTGTAGCTATTTATGAGGTAAATGACGATCTCATCACTCATGTTACATTTATTAACAAGCGATGAAAGAATTGAGATTCCTAAGCCTGCAAGGATTGGTAAGCTCATCGACCCACCTCCCCTCGCGAAAAACACGGTGCAAGAGGACTAACATTAGATGAAGTACTGAACCTGAAGAATGATTTTATCAAGGCAGCCATCAGAGCACAAGGATGTGGGTATGACGGCGTAGAAATTCATGGAGCTCACGGTTATATCCTCACCCAGTTCCTAAGCAAAAAAATCAAGCCCTTATAAAGGTCCGGTAAATATTGCTTTTGTTGCAAGAGAACATTTTTTTAAAAATCATGCTGCTGGAAGTTAGGTATTTAAAGTAGGATAATGTTCAGCCTGCTAGATTATGATAAAAAATACACCCATATCTGTATAAAGGAGATAAAAGAAGATATAACGACTGAGATTTTTAAAAAAACTCCAGCCAAAACTTAATGTAAATCAACTGTTTATGTCAATTTTAGAATTGACTTTGTTAAAATAATCGATTTTTTTTCCTAAAATTAATGCCTTAAAGAAAATACCTTTGTTTTCAGGATCAGGGTCCAGTTTCCTTTAAATAACAAAATTTACAAAACGATGCAATCAAAAGTAGAAACAATCGAAATATACGACAAATGGCTTGAGTATGCCCTTAAGGAGGAAATTTTGGGAGGTAATAATGAACTAACTCAAGAAAACCTGGAAGAATTAACTGAATTGAACTGGGCAGATTACCGACAAGAGGCAGGAGAAACGTTTGGAGCAATACGAAATCTTAGAGGAATTGAACACTGTAAAAACCTTACAAATGTAGGACTTGATGGAAACTCAATTTCCTCGTTTGAAGAATTGGCTCTATTGCCTAAGCTTAAAGAAATATACTTATGTGGGAATTCGATTGAAAAAATTCCAAATCTGAGTCAGTTAACTCAACTCAAAACATTGGTTTTAGATTACAATAACACGTTGTCAAATATTTTTGGATTGGCTTTTCATCCTTCTTTGGAATATCTCAATGTAACAAGCTCCAAGATAAGTGATATCACTGTATTGGAAACCTTACCCAAGTTAAAGAAACTGGCGATAAGATATGTCACAACTGATTTTTCTGAAGGATCTCCAAACTACAATACCCTTATCCGATTGTTTAAACGGGGAGTAGAAATCACTTGCCCCAATTCAGAGGAATTGAAGAAAGCAGCGGAACATTCTGATCTTGATCCTGAGGGAGATGAATTAATCAGGTTTTTATGTAAAAACAATGCATATGGACTACTACGAAATGTAAATACTTGTGGGATACATGGTCGCCCCGGTTATATGCCAATTCATTTTGCATTGAACCGTAACTGTATGAATGAACTGGAAGAAATAGCTCAATACTCAAGAGCAGAAAAGGTAACAAACCTGAAAGGAATTATCGCTAAGCTAATTGCTGAGGGCGCAGATGTCAACCAAGTCAAAATATTTAAGGATTTAAAGGATAATGAATATGAAGGCACACCGTTGTATGCTTACTTTCACTCTTATGTAGATCGTTATGCTGAAAATGATGACAATCTGGATAAAGAGATTATTGATTTGCTACTCGAACACGGTGCCGTTGTAACGGATCGGATAGTGATGGCTTCCTATCCTAGTAAGACTTACTCAGCTTATATTCACAGCTTGTATAAGGGATTACCGACGACCGATCTTTTCTACTATTATTGCTATGAAGCATCTTTCAAGCATGTGAAAGAATCAATTGATAATGGTTTTTTAGAAAGAATTGAAGACAAAAAGGAGGTATTGTCAATAGGTCTATTCAAAGCATCCTGGAAAAATAACGCCGAATTAGTTCAATATTTAATAGACCAAGGAGCAGATCCGAACCATTCTCAACTTCCAATTTTCCAGGTAATCTATGAGCAGGTATTGTCAACCTTTGTGAGTAACGGCGTAGATATTAATGTGCGTAATGAATTGTTGTATACCCCTTTAATTTATTTTATTCATACGGGTAGCAATAAGTTAGCCATACAGCTAATTGATTTGGGAGCAGAACTTGACCTTCAAAATTCAAGTGGGACTTCTGCCCTACATGAAATTTGTAATAAATTTAATGCTCTGGCTGAGTATTTGAAGGATAATAAAATATACTTTGATGTAGTTCAGGCTTTAGTTGATGGAGGAGCCAATCTCAATTTGTTAAATAAAGAAAACAAAACTCCACGAGATATTGCCAAAAAAGACCTGAAGAAACTCATCGTAAAGCTAGGCGGGAAAACGGGTAAAGCAGTACTTAAGGAGAAGGGAGAATAACAAGATCTTTTATTATTCCAATTTAAAAATCCTGAGGAATAAACCTCAGGATTTTTTATACTCACTTATCTTCCAAAGTTCTTTCTAAGAAGTAATTTTTCGTTTTCGTATGACAGATTCAATTTTATAAGATTATCCAACAATAAAAGCAATCAAAGTACTGAATTAGATGCTGCATGAGCCGGAGTTAATTGCGCCCCAAACCTCGCCTTGTTCGTCGCCGGAACTATGGTTGATGTACCATTTTTTATTGCAAAATTTCCAGACACATATGTCAACGGGTCTGCATAAGCCGGACCATCTAAAGGATAAATATTAACATCGTAAACACTATTGCACCGTAATACAGCAAGTCTGTTGTTCACAGACTGGTACATCTAGTAGAGTCCCCTGGATTGCTCTGGCATTCGCAGCCACATAAGCTTTTATCCTGCGACTGTCCGATTGAATAGCATCGTTCAATTTCTAAAGTATGAACATTGGAATCTTTTTTCTCGTAGAATATGTTTGAATAATTGTCTATATTAGTAACTGATTGAAAAGTAATACCATTACTTACTGGTATTGTTTTCTATTTGGAGATATTTTCGTCTTTCTAACGCTGACCGATCATGGATAAAATCATACTTTCTCTATTGTGTTTTCTCATTATTCTAAGTGCGTCTGCTCAAACTAATACTTGGACCGGGAGTACAGATAACGATTGGCATAAGTCCTGCAATTGGAGTCTTGATGCAATACCTACTGCTAGTCACGATGCGGTAATTCCTACCGTGACGACCTATCCGTCTATCACTGCAAATGCTCATTGTAAAACAATTTCTATTACTTCGAATGCCGTCAATGCGTTGACCTTGAATAGTAGCGGAGGAGGGACGTTGTGTGTTAGTTCAACCAATGGTGGAGCCTGCAGTTCTTCCTTGACGGACAATGGTGGTTGCGCCATTCCTTCCAGTTGGTTTAACCCGTGCAGCTCTACTCCATCTCCGCCACCTCATACGCCTTGTGGTTACAACTTCTATGTTTGTCCGATTGGTAGCGCGGGATACACTTGGTACAACACGACTAGTTATCCGATCACCATCAATATGCCTGGCCCTGGTGTAAATATGACTTGGTCTCCGGGCAATACGTTTGTTATTCCAGCAATGGGCTCGGTACCGGTTTCTGTCATCAACGGAGGCACGCCTTGTAGTCAAGCAGCAGAATTTGGCAACGTAACTTGGACCTCCACAGATCCGAACAATCCGTTTCCTGGGCTTTTTGGTATTACGTATTAGAAGTAGAAGGGATTCTTCTCTTAGGATTCAACATATCCACGCACCATAAGAATCCCAAGGTATTCTTAGAATTAATAAACATCATGCCTGCATTAAAGGCAGTGCCTGGGCATTGGAAAAAGGGAGCAGGAGAACCCCCCTTTTTACAAACTGAAACCGTTTAATCTACAACAAAACAACACTGTGCATATTCAACAGGGAGTGGATTACCATTGGCATCTAAGGGAGTTCCTTCGAAATTTGCACAGTAATTACCATCAGGAAGTCCATTTAAGGAGAATGCAAACGGACCAGTTCCAAGGTAGGGGGTAAAATTGAAAGGACTGCCAGCCTTTGTAACTGACCAATAGGGGCTTGTCGAATCCCAATATGCTCCACCTGGGGGTAGCGGAACCTGTACCGATAGATCACCATTTACACCCGCGTTTGAACACCCTAAAGTATTCCCACTATTGGTACATTTCTTTACAGAAGAAGCTATTCCATTATTAAGGTTTAATAAGATTCGATCCATACCATTGACATCACCATCCAAATTGGTATCTTCAGACAGGTAATCAGAGAAATTACCATTGGCAGCTTGCCGTAAAATCAAATCTGCCCCCGAAATTTCATACCCGACTGGAGAATCTTGACTAATATCTCCGGCAAACATTGCCCATTGCGTACCTAATTGTGTCTGACCGAAACCCGTCCCTGCATTATAACTGTTAGCAGTACGAAAATCGTAGCTAAGTGTGTTATTTACCAAAGGAATTGCAGTTGGAGTCATCACTGGTATGTGATTACGGTGTTCTACTACAATATAAAATGTCGTTGCTGAATTCCCTGTCAGATCAATGGAAGCTGGTAATATAGTACCATCGTCCATCAACAGTGCTGCCACTTTAACGACTTCGGTGCATGCATGAGGCGTTGTTCGCAAGGAGATCAGCACCCAGTCAATAGCACCCGCAGGATAATCAGATTGTTGCCAGCCAGCACCTTCTGTCCCATAATAATTCCAAGGAACTGTGTTGTACGGTTGACCAGATGGCAGCTTACCAACTTGCTGTAAAGTATTGTTTAGTTGTAGTGTGTTCATGTCAAATGCTCCTTCCAACCAAACGCTAATAGTACAGGTCACAGGAGGGTTAATTACTCCACACGTGACATTATTTAGGTAATTTTCCAAATTGGTATATCCATTTGAAGCGATATTGTTTCTATCGTTTGGATTTCCTGGATTTAGTCCACAGGCATTTTCCCATACATCGGGCATTCCGTCGTTGTCGCTATCTGTTGGGGCAGTTCCGGGATTTAGAAAAGGGTAATTAACTGTAGTACCAATATCTGTGTCATAAACAGGCTGGCCAGTGTCATTTATCAGATCTAAAATCAATGCAGCGTCAATAGCATCAATATTATTCACATAAGCTCCACTACCAGAATCATCTAGTTTAAAATTGGCTCCAACATCCTGAGATGCGATTAGATCATTGTAGGTTTGATTGGCTGTGCTGATTGCGGATGGTGTTGGACTAAACGGATTTAATGATTGATATGTTGTAGGAGCTGGACTTGTACAATAGTCTTGTGGGGGAATTGTACCACTAAATCCTACAATATCCCATTCGGGTAATAAATTATTTGTTCTATGTAATCCAATATTGCCTTCTGAGTACAACAATGCTTGTTGGTTAATGAGAACTTCATACCTAGCGGTTGTTGTGTTATTACCTGACTTGTAATAGTTGGATAACAGATCTAACTGGGCACTTTCTGTTGCAACCGAACCAAAATAACCATAATTGTAAATGACATTATTGTACATTACAGTTCTTGTAGTTTGTTTGCCATTCAAAAGTGGGTTCCGTTGCATATTATGAATAAATAAATTATCAGCGATAGTGACCTCGTCTGCACCAAATTGTCCTCCTATAAGCAGCCCGTACCCCTGAGCGGTACCTTGTTTCCTAAGTCCGGAGCCAATAATAGATTTTTGAATGGTAATCTTTTTGGGTTGTGAATTAATGGACCATATGGTGAAATTTTCATCTTCTCCCCAAGTAAATGAACAGTGATCAATGATAATGTTTTCACCAGACCAAATATCAAAGCAGTCATTGAGCTGTGCATTTAAGCCAGAATTGCTGGGGCCTGGTCTGAATCGCAATCCTCTAACAATGACATGACTGTGGTAACAACCATAGGAGCCTGGAGATTTCCACTGGTGATATTGTTATTCATTTTTAAACAGATTCCTCCACCGGGAGCAGTCTGACCGGCAATGGTGATATTCGGATTTGAAATGACAATGGCAGTGTTTACGTTTATTGTTCCTCCTATTTTAAAGATCACAGTTCTTGGACCAGTCGCCTCACAGGCAGCTCTTAAGCTTCCAGCCCCGCTATTATTTAGATTTGTAACAAAAATTACATTTCCTCCTCTTCCTCCTGTTGCGTATTTCCCAAACCCTTCTGCTCCGGGAAATGACGTTAGTTGGCCATAACTCGTTACTACTGTAAAGAAGAAAAGTATGCAAAAGGTATTCTTAGAATTAATAAACATCATATTTTTTGTCATTTTAGTTCTTTGATTTTAATTGTTGTTCCATCCTTTCTTCATCACTGTACAGCTATACAGCAAGTCTGTTGCGCACAAACCCGACTAGATCCACCTCCTGAACTCGAGGTAAGTGCTCCAGCATTTTGCAAAACATAGGCTTGCACCGCTGACGTATTTTTCAAAAATCCTGAATAATTATAATTAATCGGAAAAAGGGTTGGAGTACCAGATTGAGTAACCGTACCGTTAGACGAACTATAACTATCATTTACAGATTCAATATGCCCTTCTACAATAACTGAGGAATTATATCCTCGCATGTCATACGCTAAATTATTCAAATATACGTTACGTTCACTAATCGAATAACAATCACCTGTCCAATTCCAAGAACCTTGAGATTGTAATCTTCCGCCAACCACAGCGCCATAATCAGCGTCCTGAATTAAGTTATTAAAAAAATGAAGGAAGTGTGCTCCGGTATTCCATGGATTGCGTTGTCTCCCTGCCAATAGAGAATTATGAATGGTATAATGTCGATCCCAGTTTCCTGAAAAAGGAAGGTAAAACTGGATTCCCTTATCCGTGTTATGAATTTTCATATGGGACATGGTAATATAATCACCTGCCTGTGCGGAGGTAATCGCATCATCCCAAAAATCAGTAATTTCAACATGGTCAACAAACACATTGGAGCTTCTAATGTTCATTCCTCCTGTATTATAGCTTGGATGATTGGAATCGTACGACCCACTCCTGTACCCTTTTAATATTAAGGAATGAACAATAATATTATCGTCGCTAAAAGTAGATAAAATCGCAGTTCCGTTATTCCCCGCCGCAGTTGAAGGAAATCCATTGGCATAGTCAGGAAATAAGGCAAATCCGGGAGCATCACTCCCATCAATGGTTACGTTTGAAGCAATATAGCCTGGTCCTCTCATTCCCCATTCAGTGTTTGCATAAGCACTCGATATACAGACATAATTTCCTGGGGTGTTAATCATTTGCCTGAATTGAGCTTCATTGGTCGGAAATACATAATTGGTTCCTCCAGTTGCTGAAGCGCCATACCCTACTCTGTTTGGCGAGTTTAGGAGTCTGGTTCTCTTATCTTGTTGCGGGATTGAATAACATCGTTCAATTTCAACAGCATGCACGCCGGCAGTTAAGCTGTTTTCCACATAATTTGATCCTTGTATCGTTCCCGAACCATTTATCAATTGATACACCACTGAATCAGCACCCGAGGGTAAGGTAGCTGCCAAGTCAATCGATAAGGGATCTCCGGTATTCAAGATCGTACTTGGGCATTGGAAAAAGGGAGCAGGAGAGGCACTATTGGTACAAGTAGGAACAGTTGAACTTACGACAAAACAACACTGAGCATATTCAATCGGAAGTGGTGCACCGTTAGCGTCTAAGGGAGTGCCCTCAAAATTTGCGCAATAATCGCCATCAGGCAATCCATTTAAGGAGAACGCGTAGGGCCCGGTTCCGAGATAGGGTGTAAAATTGAACGGACTGCCCGCCTCTGTCACTGACCAAAATGGGCTTGTATTATCCCAGTACGCACCACCGGCAGGTAGTGGTACTTCTACAGATAGATTGCCATTTACACCCGCCGTTGCACAGCCTAATGCGGTTGTATAGAAGCATTTCTTTAAAGTAGAAGATATGCCATTGTTTAGGTTCAATAAGATTCGATCCATCCCATTGACATCGCCGTCCAAATTGGTGTCCTCAGATCGATAAACAGAGAAATTACCATTAGCCGCTTGCCATAAAATCTGATCGGCACCAGTAACTTCATACCCGACTGGAGAGTCTTGACTAATATCTCCGGCAAACATCGCCCACTGTCCACCCAATTGTGTCTGACCGAAACCCGTTCCTGCATTGTAACTGTTAGCAGTTCGGAAATCGTAGCTAAGCGTATTATTCACCAAGGGAATTGCAGTTGGAGTCATCACTGGTATGTGATTGCGGTGTTCTACTACAAGGTAAAATGCCGTGTGAGCAATCCCATTCAGCTCAATGGAAGCAGGTACTATAGTACCATCTTCCATCAACAGTGCTGCCACTTTAACGACTTCGGTGCATGGCTGAGGTGTCGTTCGCAACGAAATCAGTATCCAGTCAATTGATCCCGCCGGATAATCAGATTGCTGCCAGCCATCACCTTCTGTCCCAAAATAATTCCAGAAAGGAGCATTATAGGGTTGACCGGATGGCAGCATGCCGGCTTGCTGTAAACCATTGTTTAGTTGAATAGTATTCATATCAAATGCTCCTTCCAGCCAAACGCTAACATTGCAGGTAGTTGAAGAACCCGTTAAGGTAACAGAACATTGGGTTTTACAATTCGTGGCATCCGTCACTTCTACGGTATAATTTCCAGCAGATAATCCATTTGCTACAGCTGTTGTTTGACCTTGTGGATCATCCCATAAATAAGTATAAGGCGTCGCTCCCCCTTGAACAATGACAGTAGCTACTCCATTGTTTCCACCACTGGTTGGAGCCGCAGTTTCTGTTGCCGTACAGGTAGGAGGTATTGCGCCGCCTGAGTTCACAGGAATTTCCCCTGCATTTTGCAATACATAGGCTTCTACTACTGATGTGTTTTTCAAAAATCCGTTATAGGAATAGTTAATCGAAAAGAGAGATGGAACAGTCGAATTTGTAACATTTCCAAAAGATGTGTTGTAGCTGTCATTGACAGACTCTACATGTCCTACTACAATTGCACCGGTACCAGCAGTATAACTATAGATATCAGTGCCATTATTCTTAAAGACATTATGTTCGCTAATCGTATAACAATCACCCGTCCATTGAAATGCAGGGTCAGCTTGCGTTCCGGCAAACAACCCTTGCCAAGTTGATCCCTGAATTAGGTTGTTAAACATATGAAGGAAGTGTGCACCTCCGTTCGCCGGATTACGTTGCACTGCGGCTAGAAGAGAATTGTGTATTGTATAATGCCGATCCCAGTTTCCGTTGAAAGCATTAAAAGACGAGATTCCTTTATCTGTGTTATGAACCTTCATATGGGAAATCGTAATGTAATCCCCGGCTTGCGCAGAATGTAAAGCATCATCCCAAAAATCTGTCACTTCTACGTGGTCAATAAAAACATCGGTACTTCTAATGTTTAACCCACCTGTATTAAAACTTGGGTCAGAAGCGTTATATGTTGGACTCCGGTAGCCTTTTAGTATCAAGGCGTGAATAATGATGTTATTTTCATTATAAGTCGCAAAAACACTTGCACTACTATTCCCTGCTGCTGAAGAAGGAAATCCATTTGCATAATCCGGAAATAAAACAAATCCGGGCGCATCACTTCCATCAATAGTTACATTTGAAGCGATATAACCTACGGCTCTTAATCCCCATTCTGTATTTGCATAATTACTAGAGATTACCACATAATTGCCTGCAGTATTGATCATCTGTCTGAATTGGGCTTCATTGGTTGGAAACACGTAATTCGTTCCTCCAGTTGCTGCTGCGCCATAGCCAACGCGGTTTGGAGAGTTTAACAACTTCGTTCTTTTGTCTTGTGGAAGGGTATCAAGTTTTTCAATGAATTGCTCTTCGTCAATAGCATAAACATTAGTAAACAATACAAGTAGAAAGAAAAAGAAAAATAGTTTTTTCATAACATTAATTGGTTTGTAAGCTTCAAAGACTTCGTTTAAATTTTTATTCCTTACGGAGAATATTATTCGAATTAATACCATTATTTAGTCATTAAATTGTAGAATGACGATTCTGAGTAATTCAATTGTTCTATGCAATTGCTGTTGGCATAAGGATTACCTGCTCCAAACAGGATATGATGTTGTGTATGTGACCAAGTATGGTGCCCTCCGGGAGGTGACGTTGTCCTCCAGTAGATGGAACATTCTAAATACATCGTCCAACTGAGTCTTCCCAAAGTCCTGACCCTTGATTATAAAGCGGTTGTCAGATCTAAAATCAAGGGTCAGGGGTTGTTCATAAGAGACTTGCAGAATGTGATTGCAATGTTCCACCAATTTTTTACTTTTTCACAGCAGAAGAAATACCATTATTCCCATTCAGCAACACCCGATCCAATCCATTGACATCCCCGTCCAAATTGACATCTTCAGCCAGATAGATTAAAAAATTACCGTTGGCCGCTTGCCATTTGATCGCATCAGCACCAGTAATCTCATAGCCAACAGGTGAAGACTGATCAATATTACCAGCATACATTGCCCATTGATTGCCAATCGCTTTTTGACCAAATCCACCTTGGGCATAACTATTAGCTAGGCGAAAGTCGTACGTCAGTGTATTGTTTACCAAAGCAACAGCAGTCGGTGTCATTACGGGTAAGTGATTGCGATGCTCTACTACGATATAGTACTGCGATGCGGGTGCACCAGTGAGTTCAATAGAAGCATTCTGGATGCTGCCATCCTGCATCAACAGACCTGCACCCTTTCCAACTTCGCTAGATGCTTGGTCAGTCCTTCTCAGTGATAGCAAGACCCAATCAATAGAACCTGCGGGATAGTTAGACTGCTCATTGCCATTGTAGTTCCAAGGAGGGCCATTGTAAGGCTGTCCAGAAGGAAGTAGACTTAATTGTTGAAGATTCTTATCTAAGTTTCCAGTGTTGGAATTGTAAGCGCCTTCCAACCACAACGAGATGTTACAATTGATCGGAGCGCACGCAGCGCCTCCACCAATACCTCTTATCACATAAGAGCTGAGTGGTCCATTAGGAACGCCCCAGTCACTAGTAAACAGTACTTGATTCCCATCAGGAGAAACAGAAGGAATTTGTCGGTCAGCATGACCATATTGTGCAGTAGGAGCTGCATTACTGTGATGGTCAAAACCAATCACTTTTATGGTAGCGGTAGTTGTATTATCATCAATTTTGTACAATCCTAATGGATGATTGGGAGAACCGGCAGTGCCTTCTCCACCAAATGCAATCCACCCGGGAGCACCTGTTTGTCCACGGCCAGAAAGATAATCAGGGGAACTGAATGCACCTGATGGATCACCACCACCAAAAACAGGACTCGTATAACTTTGACCAGGCTGATCTAGGTTTGTGACTTCAAGAGATCCATCTCCATTCGTTAATACATATACACTTTCTCCTGCAGCATTGTAAGCAAGATCCCAACCCTCTCCATTACCTGACACTAGTACTATATTTGTCAAATCAGAGCTTACTCTGTAAAGCTCAGAATTTGGCCCTATTCCTAATCCAACAACAATCCAATTGCCTGACCAGTCATAGGAAAGATAGTTGCCACCTGAATTTATATTGCCATTCGGCCAAACAAGTTCGGCAATCACAGCATTATTCTGTAAATCATAGGAGATAATCTTATTGGTAGACGGTTCATACAATGCGATTTTTGAATCATCTCCAGACAAGTTCCCTTTGTATCGAATAGTGATTGCAGAATTTCCAGGACGAGTATAGAGAACATTGACTATTCCAGTTGTTACATTAAAAGAACAAAATTGTGTTTGACCTTGCATACCATAGATCAAATCCGGATTTGTATTACTCCAAATTCTGTTAGAATTGAGAGGAATCCTGGTCGGTAATAATGCAAAGTTATTGGTCGCATCCAATAATTTATTATCAGCAGCAACACCATCACCGATCATGATTTTAGTCATATCTGCATTCCAGGATTGTCTGCTACTATAATGATGAATACCATTATCTGAAGCATCACTTACTCTCATGATTTCCGTTCCTGGGATATCTCCTGGTTCCCAAACACCAAGGGCAGGTTTAGGTCTGGTGCTATTAGCAGCCCCTGCATTCCATAGTACTGTGTTTTGAGTAGGAATACTTGCGAAAGCGCCTCCACTGCTTGCTGTAAGGGTAATACTGCACTGTGTTGTACAGTTGTTTCCATCTGTTACGATAACTGAATAGCTGCCTGCTGCAAGTCCGTTAGCTGTATTTGTAGTTTGTCCTGAAGGGTCATTCCATAGATAGCTGTAAGGAGGTGTTCCGCCTTGAGCAGTAACTGTTGCCGCGCCATCATTGGTTCCACAAGAGGGAACCGAAGCTACTGTGACACTGCAGGTAGGAATCCCAGAACCAGTTAAGTTTACAACACATGTCGTATTTTGGTTGTTCGAATCTGTCACTGTTACCGTATAGGATCCAGCACTCAAAGAGACTGCGGTTGTCGTCATTTGTCCATCACTCCATAAATAGGAATAAGGAGGCGTACCACCAGTTGCTACTACTTTTGCCGCACCATTGTTGGCACCACAGGACGGAGCTATTGTTTGGGTAGCCGTACAAGTAACATTGCAAGTAGAACCTCCGCCACCAATCCCTCTAAGTATGTAGGCGCTTAATGGGCCGTTGGGTACTCCCCAATCACTGGTGAAGATGATTTGATTTCCGTCTGGAGAGACACTTGCTTTCTGACGGTCATCATTTCCACCATTTGAAAGGGCACCTAAGGCACTGTGGTGGTCGTAACCAATCACTTTTATAGTTGCTGCATTTGTATTCCCGTCTATTTTGTACAATCCTATTGGGTGATTAGGTGACCCAATGCCTGATTCACCACTGAAGGCTATCCAACCTGGTGCACCCGTTTGACCTCTACCTGATATATAATCAGGAGTCACGCTCCAGCTTGGTGAATTCGGATCGGCACCTCCAAAAATTGGACTGATGTAATTTTTGCTTGGATTGTCAATGTTGATCACATGGACTGATCCATTATATTTCGTCAATACATGTACACTTTCACCCGCGGTATTGTAAGCAAAATCAGAATGACGTGTCTCATTGTGTACCTGCGTAATATTAGTGAGGTTGGGTGTCATTCGGTAGAACCTTCCAGACCCATCTCCCATTCCAACTAGAACCCAATTTCCAGACCAGTCATAGCTGACATAACCTCCTCCTGAAGAAATATTTCCATTTGGCCATACGATATCAGCTATGATAGAATTCGTTTGCAGATTAAAGGATATAATCCGATTAGTAGATGGTTCATACAATGCAATTTTAGAGTCATCGCCTGGCAAATTCCCTTTAGATCTGATATTGATTACTGTACCTCGAGAGAATAATACTGTGGTAGCACCAGTTGCAACATTAAACCTACAGAATTGTGTTTGAGCTCTTATTCCGTAGATAAAATTTGGATTCATATTACTCCATACCCTGTGTGAGTTTAAGGGAATTCTAGTCGGTAATAGGGCGTAATTATTTGTCGCATCCAGTAACTTATTGTCTGTAACAACGCCATCACCAACCATCACTTTAGTCATGTCAATGTTCCAAACTTGTCTACTGTTGTAGAAATGCAAACCATTTCCAGAATCGTCACTTACGCGCATAATTTCTGTTCCTGGTACATCTCCTGGTTCCCAGACACCAAGCGCAGGTTTGGGGCGATTCGCATTGCTGTTTCCAGCATTCCATGCTACATTATTTTGTGTGGAGACATTCGCAAAAGCTCCGCCTCCATTGTTACTGTTGGTTAGTGTAACTGTGCATGTTGTGCTGCAATTGTTGGCATCAGATATTGTTACGGTATAGGTTCCAGCTGGTAAATTATTTGCTGTTTGAGATGTTTGACCATCACTCCATGAATAGGAATAGGGTGCGGTACCTCCTTGTGCCGTTGCTGTGGCTGAACCATTATTGTTGCCGCAGGTTGGCGCTGTGGTTTGGGTTGCTGTGCAAGATACATTACAAGTAGGATTCCCAGGCATGAAGGCAACATAGGAGTTAATTTCTGAGGAAGCATTTCCCATCCAGTCACTTCTGAACATTACTCTACTGCCATCTCTATTTGGTGTGCCAAATGTGCTACGTTCGTAATTAATGTTTGTAGAGTGGTGAGGTTGCGCAAAAACCTGGACGACTGCATTTCCATTCACTGCAGGATCCAGTTTTACCGCGAATATTTTTTGATAATTGGGTTTTGAAGGTTCTCCATAGCTCGCTTCAAAATCGGAGATGTAGACCCATCCCGGACGATTCGTATTTCTACAAGAAACATGAATTGGCCACGCCATTTGATTTTCACTAAGCAAATTAGTTGTTACGCCATTATCTAATCTGATCATCTGCAATGCTCTTGTAGACCCGAACGTGGCGACGGCGACTTCATTGCCCTGAGTGTCATATCCAAGATCATAATGAATTCCGGGTCTATACGAAATAAACTGCCTGTTGTTAACATTTGTCCTGTCATAAGCCCAAATTCCCTGAGTGGCTCCTGTGCCAGACACGCCCCATTGGACAACAATATAGTTGCCACTTTGAGACATTGTAACATTGTTGGGCCAGGTAGTACCACCATTTATGGTAGCGACAATATTATTGGTAACAAAATCATAACAAGCGACTTCTACTCCACCAGAGGTCTTGTCGCATTGTATGGCCATATATCTGTCATCGTTTGACATATTACCTTCGTAATCGCCCATAGAAACCTTGCTATACTGATTGAAACAAGCTATTAATGACCTTGTGTTTGTGTTTACATCAAGCTGTGCGATGCAATTACCATCATAATTTGGGTTGTTTGATCCATAAATGATGTTTGGTTTGGTATTGGACCAAGTATGATGCCCTCCGGGAGGAGTGACAGTTTTTATAAACTGGTAGGTATTCCCATCTAAAATAGCCGACGGCCAGCCTCGTAGTTTAATCATTGTACCATCACTATTCCATGCTTGTGTTTTTGAATAGTGGTGATTGGTTATTAATCCATTGTGGTGAGTGTTAAATACGGCTTGATCTGAAATTCTAACCACAGTAGTCCCAAAAACGGGATCTGTAATTGGTGCCAGATATCCAGGTTTGGAGACATTGGGCATTTGATTAAATACAAGCTGTGTCTCAGGTGGGTATACCTGACCGAATACTGGATTTATATAAAAACTTAAAATTAGGCATAGTAAGCCAATAGAGAATCTAAATTCCATGGTTAGTTAGTTTACAATGTACAGTTATTAGAATTCTTCTAAAATACGCTTTAATTTAGGATTGTCTTATTTTTACTAAAAAAATAATTTATTCTAATAGGGTTCAACACATTGTCCTAGGAAAATGAACTTAAATAGGTTTAAAACGACTATTAATTGTTTAACTCGGTTTATGCAGTGGATACATCACTTAGGAATACTAGAAAAGTTACCATTATTCAGCCTCCAAATTGCTTTATCATTGCCATTACTGTCTCCGTTCAAATTAATGTCTGAAGGGTGGTATTTATTAAAAATTCCATTGACTAGATTCCAAATCGTAATGTCTTGACCAGTAATTTCATGCCCATTGATGTCAGATTTCTGATCCATGTCTCCTGCAAACAAGCCCCAGACGCCAGGCGTTAGTTCTTTCTGTCCAGCTGAAACACCACCACCGTAGGAGTTTTGAGTCGTAAAGTCATAAGTTAACATGCCATTCGCAGGAAGAATAGGAATTGGCGACATTGCTGCTAAGTGATTCCGATGTTCTACCACAATATAAAATGGCCCGTTAAGCGTTGTTTTGACAGGGCAATTCTGTAGTGAGACTAAAGTACCATCGCTTTTCAATAAGGAAGCGAGTCTGTAAACCACGCTTGATTTTGAGGTGCCTGTTCTAAGGGAGATCAGCACCCAGTCTACAATATTACTATCATAGCTCACATTTGAGAATTCTGTACCCTCAGTTCCTAGATAATTCCAAGGAAGACTGCTGTAGGGCTGACCAGCTGGCGTCGGTGTTATCATTGTATCTAAAGGAACTTGACCTGGGAGTAATTTCCTGACATTCAAATCAGTGGACATTTTAGACAAAGAAGGGCTATACGTGCCTTCTAAGAGCACTTTGACGTCCAGATCAAGGTCTGTGGGTAAACAATCACAAGAGCTCGTCACTGCGTTAAAAGCAGCTAATGCGGGTTTAGGATTAAAATTATTATCAACGATTCCAAAGTTGTGTTCTGAGTAGTTCGGATCGGTTCCTCCATCATTGTAGGCGTACCAAATGAGCGGCCCGGTCCAAGACCAGGAATTCCACAACTGATAGGCATCTTCTAAGTATTGTGCCTGCAGTGCTTCTGACACACCTGAGGAGCCATTGTGTGTAGGCCAGCCTGCTTCGGTACCCCATATTTTTTTTGACTGATCCCCATTGGCCACCATCACTGCTCTCAGGTCTTGGGTTTTCAAGAACCAATTGTAAAAGTTTGGGGCAGTAGGCGCAAGCGGCCAGCAATAAGGGTGGTGCCCTGCACCATCAAAATAGTCTTTGCCTCCATTGGTGTAAATCCCTGTAAAAAAATCAATTTGTGAGATATTAGTCCCGTCTGTTGCTGCGGGAGCGAGTCCAGCAGTCAGTACTGTAACAGGGATACCCAGATCCGCACTTGCTTTTCTGATAGCATTGGAACCTGGAATTAATATCTTATTGACATAATCAGCAACGTTTGGCTGATCCCAGAAGTTGGTGATATTAGGCTCATTCCACATTTCCCAAATCACAATGCCTTGTGGGATGTATCGCATACCTGCTTGATAAACGAAGTTGTACCAAAACGTGGTGTCTGTATTTACATTGGCCCAGGGCGGAAAGTAATCGACTATAGCAATCATCTCCATTCCAGTAGGAAGCGTACTGTTTACCACCCGATCTACATTGCCCCAATACCAGCTATTGGGACCGTTGTACTGAACATCTGACCAAGCGAAATCTGTTCTGAAGTAGCGCGCATTTGTAGCAGCACAGGCTTGTGTTATCTGGTTGACTTCTGCAGTATTCATGTTTAGCATCCAACCATTAGAAAATCCAGCACGATCACAAAAATTTTGAGCATCGAGAGTAGTTGTCCATAAGGTAAATAAGAAGACGAGTATCCTGAATGACATAGTTAGTTAATTTTTAGCCCGAAAGATCTAATATACAAATTTCGACTGAATTGTAACTAAAGTTTCGCAGGAAATAAATCACTGAATTTCAGTACTTAGTATAAGTAAAAAATGTTGCACAATACGGTATAAAACCTTATCTTTGAAATAGTTACGACACTTTTCAAAAACTTGTATTATGCAACACAACAAAGGTATTCAAAAAATTTCAGAAATCAATAATTTAACTAAAGTTTCGCAGGAAATAAATCACTGAATTTCAGTGGTTAATAAAAGTAAAAAAGTTGCATAATACGGTATAAAAC
>ENA-ORXR01000297-ORXR01000297.1-marine-metagenome-genome-assembly--contig:-NODE-297-length-74024-cov-13.586812_pt1 | contig 74024 bp, 59 predicted proteins | sample MGYA00237866_ERZ511479 | MGnify/ENA metagenome assembly ERZ511479 | reverse complement strand
ATGATTAGCGTTTCAATGCTTTGTGGTAAATTCTCTTATTTCTTGATCTGCCATTTTTCACCATCATTCCAATCTGCGGCAATTGTCATTTTTTTCAAATTTACTAAATTAACTATTGCTGTTGGTATCTTATCCAAGAGATTCCTTTGACCGTCATTTTTACTAAACATATGCATCCCCCAACCTAGCCATGTATTACTAAAAATCAAAGTCTCCAAATGCGTCAGTTCGCTTAAGGCATTCCAGACGTCTTGCAGTTGTCGGGTGTCGGGGGTGAGTCCACAACATCCGAGTTCAAGGTAGCCCGTTTTTTCAATTTTTTCTTTTGCTATTAGGTATTCAGCAAGTTTTGTGAGGGGGTTTCTATAAAAGTTAATTTTAAGTCCTCTTTCTATCCATGGAATTAATGGAGCTAAATCATTGATTTGATTATAACTAATGTCAAACTTTAAAATGTTTGGTGGTAAATTTTCTATTTCGCTGATTTGGTTATGGCTAATGCGAAGCATAGAAATACTTGGTGGTAAATTCTCTATTTTACTGATTTGATTGTAGCTAATATTAATCATAGAAATGCTTGGTGGTAAATTTTCTATCTTCGAAATTTTCCATTTTTCACCATAATCCTCTTCTCCCGCGATGACCAAATTCTTCAAATACACCAAATCAGCGATTACAATCGGTATTTTATCCAAGAAATTTTTTTCGCCTTCATTTTCGCTGTCTTTCCACCTGTTCTCTCTGCTCAACCAGATATCACTCAAAATCAAAGTCTCCAAATGCGTCAGTTCGCTCAAGGCGTTCCATACGTCTTGCAATTGTGGATTGTCGGGGGTGAGTCCGCAGTGTCCGAGTTCGAGATAGCCTGTTTTGGCTGCTTTTTCTTGTTGGATGAGTTGCAGGGCGAGTTGGCTCATATTTTAGTATCGAGTTTGCGAGTATCGAGTAGCGAGTGTAGTACGCGGGTCTCGAGGCGCGGGTTTTGTGTTATTTTATTTTTGCAAATATAAGGAATAGATTTTTGATTAAAAGTATCACAGGCTTCCAGCCTGCACTTTATCCAGCGAACGAGCAAAGCTAACGCGGTGCAGGCTGGAAGCCTGTGTTACTCATCCGATTATCCCCAGTCACACTAAAAATGTTATCCAATCTGGATTTTGGAACTTCTCAAATTTGTGATTTTCACTTCAACATAATCCTTCCGTGCTTTCGGTAGTAATCTAAACTTTCAAATGCCGATTGTTCGTTTTTGGGTAATTGCTTAATATTATCAATGCTAACAAATTTAGCATTTTTTACTTCGTTTTTGTCTTCTATTTTTATTGCCCCTTCCCAATGATTTGAATAGAACTCAATCGTAAAGTATTGAATTTTATCGCCATTTGGATATTCAACACTTTCTCTATCGGGATTGGAACTAATGCCTATCACCTCCAAGTCTATCAACGTCAACCCGGTTTCTTCTTTTACTTCTCTGATGATACAGGCTTCGATGGTTTCATTTTCTTCGAGGGCGCCGGCAGGTATTCCGATGTTTCCATTGTCCGCTCTTTCTATTATCAATATTTCTTTTTTCTTATTTTCAATAATAATCCTCGCGCCCGGATGAATGAATTTTTCATGACCAAGTTTCGACCTTATCTTTTTGATGTAGTTTTTCATAGCTAATTTCGATAAAACTTGACGAGCAAACCTGCCAATTCTTCTCCGACATCCTCTTGAATAAAATGTCCGGCGTGCAGCGTCGTATGTGCTTGCCCTTTTGTACCTGGCACGAGCTTTTGAAAGACCCTTTCACGACCCTTTGTAATCATGTCCATATCACCAAAAATGGTCAAAAAAGGCTTGTTCCACTGCTTGAGTGTTTTCCATGCTTCGCGGTTGTTGATACCTTCGGGGTCATCTTCGGTAATAGGTACAAGTGAAGGGAAAATCCGCGCTCCGGCTTTGTATTCATCCGAAGGAAAAGGAGCATTGTAAGCAGCTACGACTTCATCAGGCAAGTCTGTAATCGTACCCACACTAAGGACACGACCAATATCAAAAGCGAGTGAATTTTTAGAAAACTCGACCCATGCTTTAAAGGCATCTGGAACTTTATGTTGTCCGGTGGGTAGCATGGTATTGGAGGCAACGATTTTGGCAAACTTATCGGGCACGGCAGCCACCAATCGCAAGCCAATCAAGCCGCCCCAATCCTGACAAAACAGCATAATATCCTGTAAATCCAACTGTTGTAGCAGCTCGCTTGTCCATTGAATATGTGTTTGGTAAGTGTAGGCTTGTTTGTCGGTAGGTTTGTCAGATTTGCCAAAACCAATGAGGTCTGGTGCAATAACACGAAAGCCGCCATCAACCAATATCGGTATCATTTTGCGATACAAATACGACCAACTCGGCTCACCATGTAATAACAAAACGCAAGGGTTTTCCTTCGCGCCTTCATCCACATAATGCATTCGCAATTCTTCTGCGACATTGATGTAATTGGGTGAAAAATCGTAATCAGGTAAGTTATTAAAACGGTCTTCGGGTGTGCGTACAATCTTGTCCATAGTATGTTTATTTTGCACTCAAGGTAGTTTTATTTGTATAAATATCAAAATGATATTATATACCTATTGCTTCACTTCATAAGTAGTTGACAATTACTTATGAAGTGAAGCACTATCCTTAACGAGTCAGAAAAATAATCAATGGAAAGATAAAATGGATTTAAAACCAACTTGGACCTTCGAGTGCCTTTTCAATAAAACGAGCAAATAAATCTATATTCATAAAACCCGTAAAAAAGAAACCCCAAACTGCACCCGTAAAGTGTGCCATGTGACCGATATTATCCGTACCTTTTTTGTCCATGTACCACGAATAATATAAGTATCCTAATCCCGCTAATATTTGCGGAATAGCAATGATACCATACAAATATAGATTTTGCCAGGGTTCAAATAAAATTACTGCAAACACTACCGCCGAAACACCTCCAGAAGCTCCCAGAGCCGCATAATGTGGCGCATCGTGATAGCGAAGATAACTCGGAATCGAAGAAACAATAATTCCCCCAAAATACAAACCCAAGTACTTCAAAGTACTAAATTCTGCTCCCAAATAATTCGGATACAAATACAGCTCGACGGCATTACCAAAAGACCAAAGTACAAACATATTGACCCCAAGATGCCACCAATCGGCATGAATAAAACCTGATGTCAAAAACCGATGCCATTCATTCTGTCCTTTAATGGTCACCGGATGAAAAATCAGTTTTGATTTTCCTTCCCGATTCTGCATCATCATATAAGAGATAAGGCAAGTAATACCTACTATAAGGTTTGTAATCGTTAAAAACTCCGGATTCATAAACTAAGTGTTGGGGTGTTGAAGTGTTGAGGTGTTATTGTGTGTCAATTCAACACAACAACACTTCAATACTTCAACACTTTCCTAATGATGATAAGGTTCGTTTTTTAAAATCGTCATGGCGCGATAGAGTTGTTCGGTAAAAAACACGCGCACCATCTGATGCGAAAAAGTCATTTTGGATAAAGAAAATTTAGTATTGGCACGGTCATATATTTTTTGTGAAAAGCCGTAAGCACCACCGACCAAAAAAATCGCTTTACGCTGTGGTTGTTGCAATAATCTTTCCATATATTTTGCAAATTCGGGTGAGGCATATTGCTTGCCTTTATCGTCTAATAATATCAAATAATCATCATTGCCGATTCGCTTTAAAATGTCTTCTCCCTCTTTGGTTTTGATTTGTTCGATAGACAAACCCTTCGTCTTTTTCAATGCAGGAATCACTACCACCTCAAAGGGCAGATAATGCTTCAATCGCTTGACATATATCGCCATGCCTTCCTCTACAAAGTCTTGCGTCGTTTTACCAGTAAGCCAAAATTCTATCTTCATGAATTAATGCGATAATGTTGAGATGTTGTAATGCGATAATGTGTCGATAGTATTCAATAGGACGCGGATTGAACGGATTTGACGGATTATCGCGGATTTTTTTATAGTGTCGATATTGTTTGTTTTTATTTATTAAAAATATTTTTATAATAAAAATTTAATAATGTTGAATGAGTAATATCGACATATTCATTCATTCAAAATTCACTCATTCGACATTCCAAAACTCTTTACAGCATCCACAAATATCTTGACATTATCAAGCGGTGTGTCAGGATATACACCATGTCCGAGATTGGCGATATAGTTGCCACCAAAATCTCTGACCATCTTGTGTGTAGCCGAGCAAATCACATCTTCAGGTGCGTACAACAAACACGGGTCAAGATTGCCTTGTAAGGTCTTTTTCGCACCGACCATCTCGCGAGCATTTTTCGGAGTCGTATTCCAATCAATACCGACTACATTACAATCTAATTTACCGATTTCGTCAAGTGCAAACCAAGCATTTTTTGCAAATACGGTTACGGGAACTTCCGTAATAGATTCACAGATTTGCTTCAAATAAGGCAAGCCGAACACCTTGTATTGTTCAGGACTAAGGATGCCCGCCCATGAGTCAAACACTTGCACAAGGTCTGCTCCTGCCTTGATTTGACCTTTGAGATAATCAACCGTAGTGTCTGTTATTTTTTGTAATAAAACGTGTGACGAAATCGGTTTTTTGTACAAAAAACGCCTTGCTTTGGAGAAGGTTTTGCTACCCGAACCTTCAAGCATGTAAGCCATCAGCGTCCACGGCGCGCCAGCAAAACCGATGAGTGGCACACGTCCGTTGAGTTCGGCTTTGGTCAGTTGTATCGCCTTATAAACGTAATCCAATTGCAGCGCGGCTTTTTCTCCGGCAATGAGTTTGTCCACGTCTTCCTCCAACTGAATGGTCATCGGAAACATTGGTCCTTTGCCCGGTATCATTTCGTAACGCAAGCCCATGACTTCCGGCACCACGAGGATGTCGGAGAAAATAATCGCTGCATCTACGCCGAGTTCGTCCACAGGCTGAATGGTGACTTCACAAGCGAGTTCGGGTGTTTCTACCAGTTCTTTGAAACCCGAAAGTTTGCCACGTAACTCGCGGTATTGTGGCAATATCCGCCCCGCCTGTCGCATCAACCACACCGGCGGACGCTCTACCTGTTCACCTCGCGCTGCACGTAGGAGTAAATCATTTTTTAGCGTTGGTATTAGTTCTTCTTCTGTTGTCAACTGCTCGTTATTCATTGCTTTTAGTTAGTGGTCGGTAGTCGATAGTCGATAGTTCATAGCGAGTGGTTCGATAGCTAAATTATAAACTATGAACTAATAAACTATAGACCATCGACCATTGACTATCGACTAATTATTTTTAAAAATCGCTTTACTTTTCATTAAGAAATATTCTTTAATAAATGTAGCGATTGAGATATTGTTTTCTATTAAAACATTAGGGTCAGTAAGTGCATCGATGATAATACGGTCGGTCAATGCCATTGCATTTACGTTAAAGTTTTCTAATATGTCTTCTTCAATGCCTTGCTCATAAAATGCCTCAAAACTTTTTGTGGCAAGTTCTGTAAGGTCATCTATTTTTTTCCATAATTTGGGGTGTCTGTTTTTTAAAAAGATTAAAAAAACATTCGATATACCTGCCAATTCTTCTGACACTGTTTGTAAGGCATTATTGTATCGCTTGGCGTAAGACTCATTTTCATCAAAAAGTAAAGCGGCAAAAGTAGAGATTTGTTCAATTTTCAGTTCGACTACATCGGATAATACCGATTCTTTGGAAGAATAATGTTTATAAAAAGTTGCTTTACTTACACCTGCTTTTTGTGCAATGATTGCCATTGTTTCCTCATGCAATTCACCACGAAGAAGAAGGGGCATTAGTCGTTTTGCCCAAACTGCACGTACTTTTGGATCTTCAATGCGTTGTTTGTCTGTTGGTTTTCTCCCCATTTCACAAAAGTACGATTTATTATTTGAATTTAAATATGAAATTTAAGGTCAAGTGTTGTGTTTCTGTTTTGATGTTTGGATAAAATGAGTTATTTTACACTTCATTTTTATAACGATATTCAACTCAATATCTTTTTTATTAAAAAAATTACGACCAAAAATGATTAATCATATAAATATAAAGGGATACAAATCTATCAAAGATACAGCCATAGAGTTGACTCCTATAAATATTTTAATTGGTTCTAATGGAGTTGGTAAATCGAATTTTATTTCATTTTTTAAATTATTGAATGAGATATATGAAAAAAGGTTAGAAAATTTTTCATTAAAAAAAGGAAGTGAATCCTTACTTTATTTTGGTCATAAAATTACACCTGAAATTGAGGGATATATTGAATTTGACCATAAAAACGGTTACAAATTTACGCTCGAACCCACAGAGAACAATACCTTGATTATTAAAAAAGAACAGGGGCGATTTGATGGTAAGAAAGGCTTGAGTTTTAGTGCGCCTCATTGGTTTGACAAAACATTTGGCAGCAATTTAAAAGAAAGCCAACTTAAAGGAATAAATGATGAGAATGGTATAGGTTTTTACGTGAGTCACTACCTGCAAAGTTTCAAAATATACCATTTTCATGACACGAGTGCGACTTCGAAACTCCGTACTCCTGCGATGATTACAGACAATATCAGGCTACGTGAAGACGGAGATAATCTACCGTCTTTTCTTTATTTTTTACAAGAAAAACACCCCAAACATTTCAAGCGCATTGAGCGTACTATAAAAACTATCGCACCTTATTTTGATGGTTTTCATCTGTTGCCCGACCGTATTGCTGAAGATCGTATCAACTTGGAGTGGCGGGCAACGGGGCATCCCGATTTCCCTTTCAATGCTCATCATCTTTCTGATGGTACGATTCGCTTTATCGCCTTGTCAACTTTGCTGATGCAGCCCGATCTGCCCAAAACCATTATTATAGATGAACCGGAGATAGGTTTACATCCTGTGGCTATACACAAATTGTCGGGACTTATCAAAAAAGCCTCTGCTAAATGCCAGATTATCATTGCGACACAATCCGCTAATTTGGTCAGTCATTTTAATCCAAGTGACATCATTACGGTGGATAGAGTGAATAACGAATCCGTGTTTGACAGACCTGATGAAGAAAAACTGGAAAGCTGGTTGGAAGAATTCACATTAGGGGATTTGTGGCTTAAAAATATGATAAAAGGCCAACCATTTTAACTATGAAAAGAGCGCATTGTATAGTAGAAGGGCAGACCGAAGTACAGGTTTTTAGTTCATTATTGGCACCTTACATCCTCAAGCAAACAGGTACATATATACTTTTTACACCAATCAAATATACTGGTGGTGGCATTGTCAAATTCTCAAAAATATTACCCGAATTAAGAGAACATTTAAAAGACCAACAGAAAATTGTAACCACTTATTTTGACTATTATGGGATTCACGAAAATCATGGATTTAAGAATTACCAAGCCGCTAAAATTGAGACAAGTAACCCTTCAGTTGGTGTTGAATTATTGGAAAAAGGAATGACGGAAACACTTCAAGAAAACGGTGTTGATACCAGAAATTTCATCCCTTATATTCAACTACACGAGTTTGAAGCATTACTATTTTCATCGGACAAAGGTTTTGAGTTTCAATTCGATAATCCATTGATTATTAATAAATTAAAAGACATTAGAAACCGATTTCCTAATCCCGAAGATATAAATGATAATCCTCAAACAGCTCCTTCAAAAAGAATTATAAATATCCTTGAAAAGTATGACGAAAAATATGTTAAGACATCTGACGGGGAAAGTATTGCAACTGAAGTTGGTATAGAAGAGATATTGAATAAATGCCCTCGATTTAATGATTGGATAAACGCCTTAATCGATAGAATTAAAGAATGAGAATATGTTTTTTAATTATTAAAAGCCAATTCGAATAAATCAACGTTCTTTCTATCTGATAGCTACTCTTGGGTCTAAAAATGCGTACAACATATCCACCAAAATATTAATTAGTACGAAAACAAAAGCAGAAAATAATACCGCGCCGAGTACCACAGGTAAGTCATAATTGACAAGTGCATTGATAGTCAATAAGCCGAGACCATTAAAATTAAATACTTTTTCTACAAAAAAAGCACCCGCGAGTAAACTCGCAAACCAACCGGAAGCTGCCGTCAGCACCGGATTCAAGGCATTACGAAGGGCGTGTTTGAACACGACTTTGTAAAAGGAAAGCCCTTTTGCACGGGCAGTACGAATGTAGTCTTCATTGAGAACATCCAACATTGAGGAGCGTGTCAATTGTGTAATCAATGCCACCGGGCGAATCCCCAAGGCTATCGCCGGAAGGATGAGATTTTTCCAAACAAATACTTTTTCTCCTGTAAAATTATCCAAGTCTGTTAGTCCGCCTTGTATGTTCAATCCTGTCCAATCTTTGAGGTAAAATCCGAAAATAATGGCAATGATAATTCCGGTCACATAGCTCGGCAGGGAGTATCCAAAAGTAGATATGATTACTGCAAAATTGTCAAACCACGAGTACTGTTTGAGTGAGGCAATGATACCGAGTATTACTCCGATTAATACGCCGAAAAACATAGCGGTAGCTGCCAAAATTATGGTTGCAGGGATGGCTTCCAATAGCATATCCGATACTTTTCGACCTGTTTGGAATGACTCGCGTAGGTGTGGCAATTTGGCGACAAATACTTTTTCTCCGAAAGGAATTAATTTTAAATACCTGTATTTCTGTGCGTTATATGTGGTGTTTTCGTGAATGGATAATGGAGAGACATCATTGAGATAGAGTCTGAATTGAGTGTTAAGGGGCTTGTCTAAGCCCAGTTCTTTTTTCTTTTGCTCGACCATAGCTGTGTCGGCGTTTTGTCCGAAAGTCAGTCGTGCAGAATTGACTGGCGCAAGGTAGATGATAGATAATACAATCACGACGACCAAGACCAAGACGACTGCCCCGTAGCCAAGTCTTTTTAAGAAAAATTGCAAGTAATTCATTGGGTGATTGGTGACTGGTGATTGGTGACTGGTGACTGGTGACTGGTGATTTGTGATTGGTGACTGGTGATTGGTGACTGGTGATTTGTGATTGGAATTATAGAACGGATAACCAGTAACTAATCACCAGTCACCAATCACCCAACAGTGGTCTTGTCGCGTTTAGTAAGTTTGAATTCTGTTCGAAAGATTTTATCCCAAAAATCGCTACTTACACCATAGCCGTTGTCGGGATCGTGATAATGGTGAACCATGTGGTGTTCTTTGAGTTTTTTCCAATAAGGGTGTTTGATATTGACATGATGAAGTGCGTAGTGGGTCATATCATAAACCAAATAACCACTAATAAAACCCGCGAAGAAAGGCATTGTATCCGCCGGACCGAGTACGTATATGAAAATATTGTAAAACAAAAAGGCAAGAGGAACGCCAAGTATAGGTGGCATGACAAGTCTCAAAGAATCGTTCGGATAATCGTGGTGTACGCCGTGTATGATAAAATGGATGCGCTCACCCAATTTGCCCGGTGGTTGGTAATGGAAAACGAAACGATGTAAGACATATTCTGCAAGTGTCCAAAATAGTGCGCCCCCAATAAACCAAGGCAGCATCATCCAGCCGAGGCTGTAATCCATCGCTCCCCAATACAAGAAGGACAATACGACTGGCATAAAAATGAACAAAGGCACACTCCAATGTACACGAGAAAAAACATCAAGAAATTGATTATTGAATAGAGAGGGGGACTCATCTTTGTTGGAAACAAAATGCTTTGGCATAATCTACTCACTTTTGTACTTATGATAATTCAAGTTGTAAACAAATGAAAAATCCCAAATTCCAATTCACACCTGTTTTATCTGATATTTTGTTGGAATTTGGTACTTGAAAATTTGGAATTTGCTCATTTGGCGGCTAATCCGCAATTTGAGTTTGTGGTAGTTTTCTGAAAGTATGGTGCAAAATTACAAAATCTACTCAAGAAGACTATCAGAATGAGTATTTTTTAGCTAAACGCAACACCATTGACCGCCTCTACTTTTAGAATTTCGGGTACGTGATTTTTGATGGCTTGTTCTAAGCCTGCACGCATAGTCATGACGCTCATGTGGCAGCTTTCGCAAGTGCCGAGCCAACGTACCTGTACCGTCATATCATCGGTGATGTCTATGATTTCGACGTTGCCACCGTCAGCTTCTAAATGTGGGCGAACGGTATCAAGTGCCGTGTTTACCTTTTCGATTAGTTCTGTTTTATTCATATTAATGAACGAATTTTGAATTTTGAATGAATGAGTTTTGAATGGGTCATTCATTTCAAAAATTGTACTTAGAGAAGACGAAAAAAATGATATACCCGCCTGAATCTATGTCGTAATTTTCACCATTTCTGTAGGTGCGATTTGCTCATTTCTAATGGCGATTTGTTGCATTACATTTTTTGCGACTTCTACGAAAGCCCTACTGTCAGGTGTTTGTTTGAGTACGGCAGGGTGTCCGGCATCGCCAGATTCGCGAATACTTTGTACGATAGGAATTTGTCCCATCAATATAGTATTAGCTTTTTGGGCGAGGCGTTTTCCGCCACCTTGTCCGAATAAATAATATTTATTTTCGGGGAGTTCTTCGGGCGTAAACCAAGACATATTTTCGACCACGCCGAGTATCGGAACATTGACATTTGGCAAGGTAAACATATTCATTGCCTTAATCGCATCTGCAACGGCTACTTCTTGCGGAGTCGTCACCATGACTACACCTGTGACAGGAACGGTTTGTACCATAGTGAGTTGTACATCGCCCGTACCTGGCGGCAAATCGACGACCAAAACATCCAATTCGGGCCACAAACAATCATTAAAAAACTGTCGAATAATACCACCCAAACGTGGTCCGCGCAACACAATCGCTTGTTCGGGTTCGATGATAAAACCAATAGACATGACAGGCAAACCGTAAGCCTCCAAGGGTACGATTTTATGTTGACCATATACCTCTTTGATTTGTGGGCGTTGCCCTTGCAGACCCAACATTGTCGGAATGGAAGGTCCATAAACATCCGCATCTACTAAACCGACTTTTAGCCCTAACTGTTTCAAGCCCAATGCCAAATTGACCGAAACAGTAGATTTGCCTACACCGCCTTTGCCTGATGCTACAGCGATGATATTCTTTATTTGTGGTAATGTTTTTTCTGAAGCACCTGCTTCTGCAAAAGCACTTTTCATACTCAGGTGTACATGTACATTCGCTTGCGGATAAACCTCATTGACGGCAGCTATACAAGCAAAATTGACCTGTGATTTGGTCGCTGCATCTACTTGTGGAAGAGTGACTGTAAAACTGACATTATCGCCTTCGACTTGAAGATTCTCCACCATTCGCATTGTAATGAGGTCTTTGCCTGTTTTTGGGTCATTGACCTTTTCTAAGGCTTGTATGATTTGCTGTTTATCCATATTTAATCCGAATTAAGTACAAAAATACGAACAAATCATCACATAATACAGTTCACGTTAGTTTAACATAAAACTATCTCGTATCCAGACTTTGAACAGAAAGTGTCAGATATGAAGTATCGGGACAATAAATTTCTAATTATTTAACATTTATTTATAAATACACTTTAAAATAACTTATTTATAAACACAAGTTTTATTAAAAACTAATTGACAATCAGTTAGTTGTATTTTTTGTATTAACACTTTATTTTTTTATTTAAAGTATAGTCAAGAAAAAATAAGGTTGTGTAAAACAGACCAATACTTTTTCATTATTCTGATAATGATTCCTTTTCTCTAAGGATTTAATTTAATATCTTTGTAACATTCCTTTCTGATATTCCACAATAATCAATCTTTTCTTTTTAAAGATCTGATCTACATACTCGCTTTTACACAAATCATTTTTATCTGATAAAAATATCAGTTCCCCCTTTCGATGTAAGGTAATTCATCTACAGAGTACTCACATTAAATCACGTTGTTAAAATATGTATCATGAGACAGAACAAGTTTATTTTTTTACTGCTTTTCGTTTTATTTAGTATTTCTATGCTTCATGCCCAAACGGGTGTGTATGATGTACGGTTTGCTATACCTGATTCGTCAATAGTTGCTTTTTGTAACACTCAACAATTGTATATTGATATAGAAATCAAAGCGAGTTCGACCGCAAGGGAATTTGGAATAGGCGAGCAGAACTACCGATTTTCTTTTAATAAAAAGGCACTCGCTAACCCAACTATTATTGAAGAATTGGACCTCAAATCGGGTACACCTCTCCCGTCTCCCGGTGGAGTTTCGTTTTATTCCGCTCACAATCTGAATGGCTCGTTAGATTCGGTAGTCTCCTACAATGTAGAACACCTTTTTGGTGAAGGTGTTCTCGCAATATCAGATGATTGGTTGCCCGTAGGTCGTGTAGGTTTTGATGTAATAGACCCATTTGCTTGCTACGATTTGATGTGGCACGATTCTCTGACCTTTCCAAGCACATTTGTTGGTGAGTTGGTGGGTTTGAGTAGATTTGATGCCAATGAGGGAAGTTTTACAAATAACTCAGAGTGCTATAATACTTTATGCTTGATGCCCGTTGAATTGTTGAGTTTTACAGGAGAAGCGAGCAATTGTAATGTGAACCTTTTATGGTCCACCGCTACCGAAGATAATTCATCTCATTTTATCGTTGAACGTAGTGAAGATGGTGTGCATTTTCAAGACATCGGACGAGTGGGCGCAGCAGGAGATTCACAAAGTTTGCTCAATTATGAATTTACGGACACTCAATTTGAATCTTATAGTTATTACCGACTCAAACAAGTGGATATAGGCGGAAGATATGCCTACACAGATATAGTAAGAGTGATTTCTACATGTTTTGAACCGGATGATGTGATTGATGTTTTTCCCAATCCGGTTTCATATCAAGACCTTAGTATCAAATTACAATCAAGCGTGACGGCATCCGCCCGCATTATGGTGACAGATATAAATGGAAGAGTAATATCCGAAACACCTGTACAAATCACCGAAGGTTCAAATATGCTTCAGGTTTCAACAGACAATCTGTCGAGTGGTACTTATTTCGTTCAAGTGAAAGGTGAAATGTGGAATTCGCAGGTACAAAAAATAGTTAAATTGGCAGATGAGTAAATAGGGGATGAAAAAACAGTAAACACTACATCTTGATTTACACCAAATTATAAAAAACGCCATTCCGTCTCAAATCAATTGAGATAGAATGGCGTTTTTATTTTAAATTACCTTACTGTTTAGGTACACGCGAAGCGATACCGTTATTATCATACCAAAGTGATTTATCTTGCCCGTTGATGTCTCCATCCAAATTAAAGTCAGGCTCCATATAAATGTCAAACACTCCGTTATTATCAAACCATACCGTCTTATCAATACCAGTAATATCGTAACTAACGAGATCAGCTGCTTGATCAGAATCGCCCGTGTACATTGCCCAATCTCCGGTGGAGAGCTGTTTTTGCCCAAAACTTGTTGGGTCTTTATAACCATCTGTAGTACGAAAATCATGTACCAATACACCATTTACTACTTCAATCGGTGTGGGCGACATAATCCCCATGTGGTTGCGATGTTCGACGACGACATAGACCGAATCGGCTGCCGAAGCCAATAAAGCACAACGGTCAGGGAAACGCACACTACCATCTTTATTGAGGAGCGCAGCGGTCTGGGCAACTTCTGTAGTTTTACCCGTTCCTGTACGGAAAGAGACCAATATCCAATCGACTTCGTCACCTGTATAATCAACATCTGTCCAACCTGCGCCTTCTGTACCCGTGTAATTCCACGGAGCTATGCTGTATGGCTGCCCGGCAGGAGTAGGCGTAGCAAGATTACTCGTAGGCGTTTGCCCCGGCAGGAGTTTTCGTACTGTGCTGAGTACAGTCGTCATCTCCGCAATTCCGGCATCATAAGGTCCTTCGAGATACAGATATATCTGAACATCAACACAACCGGGTTCTACCACAAGTACTACCGTAGTCACATCACACAAGCCCCCGGTATCGCAGACTTCGTAAGTCAACTGATCTGTTCCGATAAAAGACGGATTAGGTTGAAAGCTAATGTCGCCATTCGGCTGAATACTTGCCGTACCATTTGCCGGATTGGTGATAATGTTCGTTACGGTAAGACTATCGCCATCTATGTCTATATCGTTTTGCAATACATTGTCTATCAATAATGTATCCATCACAGTAAAAAGTGAATCTAATGTGGCTACAGGCGCGTCATTGACTGGGGAAATATCTATCGTCACGATAGCCGTATCGCACATTGTCGGGTTGCCATCATCACAAATTTCGTATTCAAAACTGTCCGTTCCATTAAAGTCGGGATTTGGGGTGTATGTATAAGAACCGTTGGCAAGTAGCGTTAATGTTCCATTTGAAGGTGGAGATACAGGCGTGGTAGTAACTGTCAAACTATCGCCATCAATATCCGAATCATTATTATGAACAAGACCATTGAGCGGTGCATCTTCTGGCGTACCCGGTGTATCATCTACTGCTATCGGAGCATCATTGACGGGAATAACGTCAATATGCACCAACTGTGTGTTGCATATTACTGGACTACCATTGTCACAAACCTCGTATTCAAAACTGTCTGTCCCATTAAAGTCAGGATTTGGAGTGTATATGAATGTGCCGTTCGGATTGATAACCACACTTCCGTTGGAAGGAGCAAAACTGGATACTGCTACTACTGTCAATGTATGTCCTTCCGGATCAGCTCCATCATTGGCAAGTACGCTAACCCCGTTATTAAGTACATTGTCTTCTGGTACGGTATAATTATCTACTATTAAGGCAGGACCGGTATTACATGTTTTTACAACAACTTGCTTATTATAAATTTTTGTACACTCAAAATAACTCGTAAATAATTGTATGGTATATGTGCCGGGGGTAGTCCACATTGCTTCAGTAGAATCTCTATTCACACTACTCAATGAACTACCAAATGCAGACCAAGTATAGGTTACATCTGAGTCAAGAATATCTACTGTCAATGTAGCTGGTAGTCCTACACATACGGTATCAGGAGCAACTATCTGTTGTACGAGGCAAGGCTCGTTGGCACGTCCGGGTGTACCGTAGGCGGAGTTGATATTAGATGAAGGCTCCCATGAAGGTGGAAGGGTATTGTCTGAATTAGGTGTAATCAGAGAAAGTGTCGGTCCATTGCCATCGGGTATAGTGTCCCAGGGCATATCATCGTCATAAGCGACATAGTCGGACAAGCATTTATTTTCATCAAATAAAGAAATGCGTTCACCACCATTGGAAAATCCAAAGTCGAGATTGCCGATGTAGTCCGTTACATGAGGAAATATGGCAGTAAACAGGGTGTCATTTTCAGTAAGAATCAAGAAGCCGTCAGGCTGTATGAGTGTACCTTGCGGAATGATAAATTGATTGCCACCGTCATAAAATTCCCAATCGGAAATATCAATGGCATTGGCTGTGGCATTATGCAATTCTACCCAATCTCCTGCATCCGGCGAATTAGGTCCATTATAATTAATTTCATTAATAACAATACTTTCTGTTGTGCCTGTACATACGCGCGAGTTGGGTGCGCTGGGTGTACCACAAAGGACATCTGAGCGGAACCAATTGGCAGGGTCAGCATTGTCAGAAAGTGGGTCGAGTAATTCGAGTGAAGTACCGCTTCCGTCAGGATTTTCGTCCCACGCTCCATCGTCAAAATATCTGACTGTATCTACGACAATTCTATATGGAGCTTCCAAGACGATGTCTTCGCTACCATTGGAGAGTGTGCCACCATAATCACCGAAAGGCGAATAGCCATATTTTTGTACAAACAGTACACTGTCTTTGGCAAGTACAATATAACTATCTGCTGCCATGCTCATGCCTTGAGGAAAGTCATAGTCAATACCTTCTGTAAATTTGAAATTATCCAAACTTACCGAACTGCTACCTGCGTTGTAAATTTCGACGTATTCGTCACCACAACAATCATCACCGTCATTGTACATAATTTCATTAATGACAAGGTCATAATTGGAAGGTGTAGCGGGAGTAGGTACTATCTGTACGGGGTCACTCCAGTGACTCCATCTTCCTGTATTGTCTTTGTACCGGACTCTGACTTTGTAGGTTCTATCCGTTTTTAATTGTGCATCTGCTGGTATGGTATAAGTATTGGAGAATGACGTAATTTCGCCACTTCTCCATTTAGTTTCCATCTCGTATTTGGGTTTACAGATACCAACATAGATAGGATTGGCGGGGTCTGACCATTCTCCGACTCTCCATTCAAGTGCAGCGAAAGTAAAATTACCATTAGGGTCTGTAAAAGATGAATTGTTGAAAGTCAAATCATCTAAAGCGTTAGTTCCTGTATGAGTGATAGTGGGTTTGCCGGGTATTAGACCATCGTAAAACCCATCAGTACTATTGGTCAAAAGGAATTGGCTTCGATTTGTGAACCACTGTTTGTACCAATCAATTTGTGCGCCTACATTACCCAAATCATAAGTCTGATTCCAGCGACTGTGGTCGAGGTCTGTCCAATCGTAAGCGGCACTTGGATTGTGGATTTTTTTGGACTCCATATCTATCAGAAAGTCGGCTTGTTCTTGATTGAACAATAGGTCATAAGCAGAACGCATAGCGTTCTTATACTCAATCTTTATACCCGTCATATCTTGCACCAAAAGTACAGATGTATTCGGGTCAGAGTCGCTTCTTGGAAAAAAAGTACCATCATCGAAGGACATTCCAAAAGTGGTGTCATAATCACCGTACCAAAGAGACCATTTTCCGGTTTCGGAATTGTAATAATCTCTTTGCGCGTGCTTACCTTCATAGTTGTTGGCACCTTGTCCAAGAAAGAGGTTAGCTACTTTATCTGCAATGAGGTGGTCTATATCTGCATCAGCGACGTTTTGTGTCCATGGACCGATACTATTGGTATTCGGAAAATCTCCCTGATGAGTCATTCGATGAGGATTCAAGCCAGATCGCTTGTATCTCCAAATATTACCGTCAGGTAAGTCGTGCTCGTTGAGAAAGTCTCCATCGTAATTTTCCAAAATGAGAAATACACCCCAAAAATCACCACCGGCTCCGGTTTCAGTTGTTTTATCAACGACTCGAAGTTGGGTATAATCTACATCTCGACCTTTCGCTCCGGTTAATTGAAGTACTTTGTGAATGACTGACTCGGTCATACCATGTGTGGTAATGTCATTGACGTAAGTACCGGAGAGTGTCAATTTACCACGTTCTTCATCGTACTCTTCGCCACAATCGTCTTGTGGCGTAATGCCACGCTCGGAATTAAGGTCAAATTTGACACCGGGTTTTGTTCTTGCTGCTCTACCGGTGGTACGTCCACGCGGTCGAAAGCGAATATGGTCATAGACTTTTCCATTATAAACAATTGTTCCTTCTCCGAGATATTCATATCCAGTGTATTGCCCTGTATTGTTGATGCCATCACCGGGTCCCATGTAGGTGGCAGAGGTGCTGCTTCCTGTAATGACGGTAATTTCTTGCATGGGATTGACCTTAGCGATGTCGTAAGTACCGTTTACCAAAGGATAACCGTCATATACATAATAAGAATAATTACTTTCTGTATGATTTTGGTCAGGATAGATGGCATCGTGAGCCGGAGAAGAGACCTTTACTCTGTACCTCACCAGTTTTCGATGCTGTTGAACGGATGCAGGAATAGCTGCGGTATATATACCGTTATTAGCCGTAGAGTCTGCCCCTACGCCATTGTCGTACATGGGGATGGATTGCCAGTTGGAGTTGTAATTTGAATCGGATTTGTGGATATAGTTTCCTGCATCTACGGTTTGATATTCTAATGCAAGCGATAGGCTACCAGCTATATTATCAATATTGGTCATGTCAGCTTTGATGCGCACTACATCGTTGGATACCGGTTTGTCTGGACTCTTGGAGATGCTTTTTACGACAGGAATGTCTGCCCAGTTAGCTTTGTAAATATTACTATTTTGAGCATCGGGGGTAGGGATATCTGCCGACCAACTTCCGGCGTGCTTGCCGGGCAATTCGGGGTTTATCTTTTGAATGGAAGTGGATACTTTTGTCTTCTCATCATAATAAGTAGCGGTTGCTGCGTCGTACAGTTGGGTGGTATAATCATTATACCGAACGTTGGGCCATTCTTTCCAACCTTCATAATCTACTTTGTCATGTATTTTAAAAAAATTGTCTCTTAAAATGATTTCATCGCCCTTACCACTTAATCCACCGGAATAAGGACCGAGTACGCCTGTAATTCCAAATTCAGATTGACAAACAGTAGGGTCCGCACAAATAACAAGATAATCGCCGGGATTCATTATTGTTCCTGCCGGAAATTCGTAAGAGATTCCTTTGGTCAAGTGCCAACCAGTCAAATCAACAGGCGCAGCGTCATTGTTATAGAGTTCTATGAACTCTATGTTCTGTTGTATTTCAATTGAGCGGTAATTGACTTCATTAATGATAATTTTTGATGTGGGGGTAGCATTAATAATATTGTCGCAAACTCCGTCATTATCAACATCATTGCAATAGGTAATACACAATTCTGGAGCTTGTGCAGGCGAAGCATCATAAGGATAAGCTCCTCGTTTACCGTTGCCTGTGACAATTAAAGCGATGGAATTTCCTTGCACATATCCGGGTCTGCTGACAATTTCGTCAATAATATTCGTAATGTCGGGGCTTTTCTCTCCAGCTCCAGCACTTCCTATAGTATTCCACGCTGGAGGTGCCCAGTTGACAGATGCCGAAGTATTTGTCCGAGATGATACGTCATAACTGTTGAGTGTGAATGGAGGGGCATTATCCGTTGCCTCTCCTTCAATAGTTAGGCTGGTAGCTACAGTACCGACTTCTTCGGCTGTAAATTGGATGTAAGCATTGGTAATCAAAGCACCTTGCGGTACGTTGACATTATTGAACCTAAGTCCAACAATCTTCGCTCCGTTCTCTCCTAAATCTAAATCTAAACTTACGTCATCTATAATATTACCGGCATTAGGCTCTTCTTCTACATCGTCTATACTAGTATTGATGCTTATACAGGTAGTTGCTTGGCTAAAACTACATACGGTAATAAATGAGAATAGCGCAGCCAAAAGGTGCTTGTGACCAAGAAATTTTATGATTTTTTTCATTACTTATACTTAGAGACGTTTTCAATTTTTAGCTAAAAAAATGATCACAATAAACAGCACCTTAAAGCATATAACTCAATGTAATACAAATAAGTCATTGTGCTAAATTGCTTGTTTTTGCTCATCATTTTAAAGTTACTATAGAAATTCACCTTAAATGACGCATTAAATTAGCCTTGAATGTGGTCTTGAAAGTGGGAGTTTGTGACAGGGTTTGAAAGTAATGATACTTGGTAGGTGGGTATTGTTTAGACGTAAAAACAGTGCCAAAGGGTGCATGCACCTAAAAATATTTACTAATTTTTTAATTTATTATTAGAAATTGGTATAAAAGATTAATGTCAATTGCAAAGTAGAATAACAAAGCCTTTAAGAAAAAGTTTAATGTCTAAAAATCTTATTTTTTGTAAGTTATGGCAGAAATTAAACTTTTAGTCATAGTGTTATAACTATGAAATTCTTATTGCTTTTTTTACTTTGTAAAAAAATCTTTTAAATCATAAAAAAATATAGTAATAGTAGTAAGTGAATAAGGTAAAATAGATTTACCTTTGGTTTTCATTGCTTACCATTTTTTGCGATTTCTGGCTGCCCCTCTTCTGCCTTTCTTCTTCGCATGTTTAAAATCCTTTTTCCTTTGGTTTCCCCATTTCTTTTCGGGTTTTTTATTTTGGGTGATTTCAACGGATAATGTTGTGCCGTCGATTTTTTGTCCGTTAAGTGCTTCAATTAAGCGGTCTGCGGATTGTCCTTCAATTTCAAAAAAGGAGAACTTTTTGAGAATTTCTATTTCGCCGATAACTGCGCTTCCAGAATCCAGTGCTTCATTAATGATGCCTATTATACGCCCAGGATTCATGTTGTTTTTCTTACCGAGATTAATATAAATTCTTGAAAACGCTGTTTTTCTGCGTTCTGCGCGACTGCGTTTGTCTATTTTATCCGTTTGTTTTTGAGAGCCACCTGCCACATTGAGGTCAGGAGCATTTTTATAATATGACAAAAAACGATTAAACTCCGCCGAGACGAAATGTTGTATCAGTTCCTCGCGACTCAAACCTTCCAATTTGTCGTAAATGACAGGCAAAAAAGGAACGATTTGCTTTTCATCGACTTTTACTTTTACAATTTTATCTATCAGAGAATAGAGTTGTTTGGTACAAACCTCGCGTCCGGTAGGTACGAGGGCTTTAGTAAATTTAGCACCCGATGTGCGTTCGATATCTTTGATTTTGCGCATCTCGCGCGTGTGAATGATGGCAACGGAAATACCGCTTTTGCCTGCTCTACCTGTTCTACCACTGCGATGGGTATAAATTTCGGCTTTGTCGGGCAGGTTGTAATTGATGACGTGGGTAAGGTCGTTGACATCCAAACCACGCGCAGCTACGTCAGTCGCGATGAGGAGTTGGAGGTGTCGCTTCCTGAACTTGCCCATGACTTCATCGCGTTGGTTTTGGGAAAGTTCGCCATGAAGCGCGTCGGCACTGTAACCATCTTGCATGAGTTTGTTGGCGACTTCTTTGGTCTCTCGACGGGTACGGCAGAACACAATCCCATAAATATCAAGATTGCTATCGGCGATACGTTTGAGGACTTCGTAGCGATAACGGGCTTGAACCATGTAGTAGATGTGTTCCACATTTTCTGCACCGATGTTGAGGCTTGCGACCGAGAGTTTAAGGGGTTTAACCATGTATTTTTTGGTGACAGAAGTGATGTCTTTGGACATCGTAGCCGAAAAGAGTAAGGTTTGTTTTTCGTCAGGTGTTTGGGATAAGATGGCTTCTAATTCATCTTTGAATCCCATCGTCAGCATTTCGTCCGCTTCATCAAGTATCACACGTGAGATATTATTGAGTTTCAATTTTTTGCGTTGCATCAGATCTCGCGTCCTTCCCGGCGTGCCGACCACGATATGTGCTCCCTTTTTCAATGCCTTTATCTGGGAATCTACGCTCGTGCCACCATATACAGGTACGATGTTGAGTCCTTTGACAAATTTGGCGTAAGCCTTCATGTCTTTCGCTATCTGCACACACAATTCCCTTGTGGGACAAAGAATTAGAGTTTGTGGACTTTTATCATCTATATCAGTGAGGTGTATGGCAGGCAAGCCAAAGGCAGCCGTTTTTCCGGTACCGGTTTGTGCTAAAGCGATGATGTCCTGATCGGAGGTCAGCAGACGAGGAATGGTCTCTTCTTGTATTGGTGTAGGGTGCTCAAAACCCAGAGCGGCTATACCGCGTATAAGTTCATCTTCGAGTCCTATATCTTGAAATGTGATCTTACTGTCATTCATATTGGCTGCAAAGGTGGAGTTTTTACAGCCAAATTCAAACTTATAGGGTTTTTAATTGCAAGGATTGTAAAATTGTATGATTGTAATGATTGTGATAGTAACACTTTATTTTTAATAATGAAGTAAAATATAATTTATTTGCAGTTAATAATGTTTTAATTATAAAATTATTTAAATTTAAATTATTTGAAATGATACTTTTTTATCATAAAAGACATTCCATAATTATACAATTTTATAATCACACTTATAATACTCAAATACCTCACAATTGATGTAACACACGTCTATTTTGAATTATGTCCGCCTTTTATTGCTTTTTCAAAGGTGACACATCGCATAGGTTGGTAATCAAACTGTACGTAACCCACCGGAAGGTATCCCATTTTACGGTAAAAATTTTGCGAATGAGGGTTGCCTTCGTAGGCATCCAGTCGAATGGCAAGGTAGTCATTCTTCTGCGCATAATCCTCCGCAAAGTTCATTAATTGCTGCGCCAATCCCTTGCCTTGTTGTGCCGGATGTACTGCAAGGCGATGCACGACGAATATTTTATCGCCTTCAAAATCCCATGTAATATCTTGATATTGAGGGTCTTGAATTTCATTTATAGTGAAAACTGCCCAGACATCTTTTCCTTCTCCGGTGTAGTATAGTTCGCCACGTTCTATGTCTTTTTCTATATCTTTTTGTGCAGGATAATTAAGGTGCCATTGAATAATGCCCTGCGATTTCATGTGAACTATACAGGATTTGAATACAGTACGAATCGCAGGAATGAGTTGAAACGTAGCTTTCTGTATCATTTTTATTCTGCGACATTGACAGGTTTTCCATTGCTGATAATCGGAATTACACCGAATTTCATGGGCAGTTCGCGGTTATTTTTTACGTAGGTCAATTGTAGTTGATAATTCTTGGAAGTTTTCTCTTGAGTGTTAGTGTGTTCTAATACAATGGGGTTGGTATCAAAGACAAATCGAAGGGATTTAGCGTTGTTTTTCGAGTCAGGAAACTCTGGATTGGATTCGCGTAAAGCCAGTGGTTGTCGAGTATCCAAATCTATTATAGAAAGCGCGAACTCTTGTCCTTTGAGGAGTTCTTGCTGCTCGTGGTAGAGACTGAATTCTATTGATGTGTAGTCCCAGTTGTTCTTTTTCAGACGTTTGATGGTCCTGCTGTCTTTACCTTTTTTGAGCGATATTTCTTGGAAGTTGACAACAGTTTGTTCGATGATGTCAAGGTTATTGCGATAGAGTTCTTCCTCTTCCTGCTTGTCCATCAAGTCATTGACAAGCGCATCTTTTTCAGCAAGCGTTTGGTAAGTGCTTGTTTGCAATTGTGTCATTTCATTGCTTAGAGCAGCTTGTTGATTTTCAAGGTCTTTTATCTTGGCGATGTCAGCTTTTTTCGCGCTGTTAAGCGTTGCGATTTGCTGTTCGAGTTCAGCGACTTTTGCCTCTTTTTGCTGAATTTCCGCACGAATACCTTCGATGGTTTTTCTTTGGGTATTGATACGTAATTTCAGGTCGCTTATTTCTTTTTCGAGACGCTTGATTTGGGTATTGAGTTCTTTTTTCTCGCCTTCGAGTTGTGTATTGGCTTGTGTGAGTTCCTCTGTGCGGGTGATGGCAAGTTCTTTCGAAGTACGCTCTTTTTCAAGAGCGGTTTCGAGTGTGTTAATGGTGTTTTCGCGGGTCGTGATGGTGGTATCCTTCTTTTTGCCTTCATTCATTTGATAGACTCCCCAACCGAGTGCTAAAATCAATAAAATGAACGCAAGGATAGTGATGATTTTATTCATGTAAAATTTAGTTTGACCATTTAACGCTCAAACAGACTTGATTGTTTTATAAATACAAAGAAGCTTTCGGATAGGTAATAAAAGCAGCCCACATCACACTACTTATTACATTGTTTAATAGCATTATATCTGTAACACTACCAGAATGGAATGTTTTTTCAAAACTTATTTTACTTTTGTAAAAATATGCGAAGTCATATCACTCTGTGGAATAACACAAATTTATGCTGTTTTACATATATAAACAAGGACATTTTCGCGTATTTTCCGCCCGAATGAAATTTATAAAATAATTTATGTTATTCATAAAGCGTTTTTAGTAAACATTTTATGTAAAATAAAAGCAAGAAAATAGTATAGTTTTTCCGCTACAAAATTCATTATCATTACAATGAAAACCATCATCTTAAAAATCGGTACTTCTACGCTCACACGAGGCACAGACAGGCTTTCGCGTGGCAAAATTGAAGATATTGCCAGACAAATACTAAGTCTGAACGACCACTACAAATTCATCATTGTATCATCCGGTGCGATAGCCACAGCAAAACAATTTATCCAATTAAGCGGTGGCACTCCGATAGCTGTCAAGCAAGCCTTATCTGCTATCGGACAACCTGTTTTGAGTAAGATTTATCAAGAAATTTTCAATGATTTCAACCTCAAAACCGCACAGTGCCTCGTCAATTACCGCGATGTCGATAACGAAAAATCCCGAGAAAACATCACCAATGCCATCAATGTATTGCTCGAAAACAACTATATTCCCATCATCAATGAAAATGACACCGTAGCCACCGACGAGATTCAATTTGGCGACAATGACAAACTCTCCGCCCTCATGGCTACCCTGCTCCATGTCGATTTGCTCGTCCTCGCCTCTGACATCAACGGCTTGTACGACCGCGATCCCAATCAACACGCCGATGCCCAAATCATCCCCGAAATCAATGACATTGCTCCTTACAAACATCTCGAAAAAGATAGTGATAACGGGCTTGGCACAGGCGGTATTCGCTCCAAACTTATCGCTGCCGATATTTGTCTGAAAAACAACATTGAAATGTGGATTGTAAATGGTTTTGAAGATAATTTTTTAGAAAAAGCTGTGAAAAGAGAGACCCTTTTCACACGAGTTATTAAATAATTCATCACAGATACATTAAAAATATGCGTACTCTATTCCTTCCTTTAATACTCATTTTTGTTGCTTGTGCCACTACAAATACGACGACCATGTTAGACAACAACCAAACGGATATTAAAACCCCACACGAAAAAAATCCGAATGTAACCGCAACCTACTACGAGGCGATTGATTTTTATAAAAAACTCGCTTCCGCTTACGCGGAAATAAAGGTTTTGAAATATGGAAAAACAGACATTGGAAAGCCTCTGCATCTCGTGATTTTGTCTAATGACACCGATTTTGACGCTGCTTCTCTGCGTAAAAAAAATAAGCGTATCGTACTGATAAACAATGGGATACATCCCGGCGAACCTTGCGGTGTTGATGCTTCGATGATGTTGTTGCGAGATTATGCGAAAGACAAAAAACTACCAGATGATGTAGTTCTTGCTGTCATTCCGATGTACAATATCGGTGGTGCGCTCAACCGCAATGCACACACCCGTGCCAACCAAGACGGACCGGAGAGTTACGGCTTCAGAGGCAATGCCCGCAATCTCGACCTCAATCGTGATTTTATCAAAGCCGACTCACGCAATGCACAGGCTTTTACGCAAATTTTTCACGAGTGGCAGCCCGATATTTTTATCGACAATCATACTTCAAACGGTGCCGACTATCAATACACCATGACCATGATTGCCACTCAACACAACAAACTCGAAACCACACTCGGTGCTTATCTCAATGATGACCTTATGCCTCGACTTTATACCGATATGAAAGCTCGGAAATGGGAAATGTCACCTTACGTATATGCGCGTACTACGCCCGATGAAGGCATTATTGCTTTTCTGGATTTGCCGCGTTACTCTTCAGGTTATACCGCCTTGTTCAATACCATTGGTTTTATACCAGAAACGCACATGCTCAAGCCTTTTGAAGACCGCGTAGCGAGTACCTATGCTTTCATGGAATCCGTCATTGAAGCAGTGGATAATGATAGTGAAAAAATTGCAATATTGCGTCGTCAAGCTAACGAAAATGTCCGTACACAAAAAAACTTTGACATCAATTGGGAATTGGATACCGAACAAGTAAAACAATTGTCATTTAAAGGCTACGAAGCCAAATATAAACCCAGCCAAGTCAGTGGAAAAGACCGACTTTATTATGACCATAGCGCACCTTTTGAAAAAGATATACCATTTTTAAATCATTATAAATCAAGCCTTTCTGTCGGAAAACCGTATTGTTACGTCATTCCGCAGGCATGGCGCGAGGTCATCGAACGAATGAAATGGAATGGCATTGAAATGGAACAACTAACGACCGATAAAATGATAAAAGGTGAGGTGTATTATATTAAAAAATTTGACACGCGAAATGCTTATGAAGGACATCATTTACATTATAATGTTGAAGTAGAAAAACGCGAAGAATCATTACCTTTTTTTGAAGGAGATTACATGATTAAAACGAATCAAAACGCCAACAGATATATCATCGAAACACTCGAACCGCAAGCTCCTGACTCATGGTTTGCTTGGAATTTTTTTGATTCTATTTTAATGCAAAAAGAACATTTTTCGCCCTATATTTTTGAAGATGAAGCTGCCGAAATACTCCAAAAGAATCCCAACATCAAAACCGCACTTGAAGAAAAGAGAAAAAACGATAAAGACTTTGCAGATAATGCCTACGCACAACTCGAATTCGTCTATCAAAAATCAAAACATTATGAACCTACACACAAACGATATCCGGTCATACGTGTGATGAATATGAAAGAAATCAAGTAATTAACGTTCATTTAACTAATCTTTTAGTTGAATGTTTCATAAAGGTTGTTTATCTTTGCCGATGTTAGTGGGGAAATGACGGGTTATTTGTGTATTTTTGCAATCCAATGATGAATGAAAAAATTACCATAGAGAACTTTGGCCGCATACAAAAAGCCACAATTCCACTGAACCGGATTAATATTTTTATTGGTCCACAGGCTTCGGGAAAGAGTGTGACGGCTAAGTTGGTGTATTTTTTTAAGGAGCTATTTAATCATCTTTCTACGGAAGTTTTATTAAAAAATAAAGATATTGATGAAGGAATAAAATCTTATACAAAATTATTTTACGATTACTTTCCTCGACCTACTTATGATAAAACTAATTCATTTTCAATTAAATATGAATTAAATGATCATTCTATTACTTTAAAAAGAGAAAACTATGGGGAGGTGAGTTTTGAGTTTTCAGAGGCTTATATTGATTTATTTGCTCTTTTGAAAAAACTCAGAAAGGAATACTCTCCGTCTTCTCATGAATACGACTTAATTAAATTGAAACCGCTCAAGGCTTATCTGGACTATAGGTTGGAAAAATTTAAAAGTAATTTAGATAGCAATGTCTTCATACCTGCCGGACGTTCATTCTTCTCAAATTTAGAAAACTCGATTTTCACTTTTGTACATAATGAAGTTCCTATAGATAAATTTTTATCTCAATTCGGTATGCTATATGAGCGAGTAAAAACTACACACCTTATAGGCAATTCTGCCTATAAGGACATAGAATTTATAGAACAATTAATTTCGGAAATAATTGTAGGAGAGTATATTAGACATAATGATGAAGACCATATTAATCTGAAAGATGGAAATTCGATACCTGTTAGTCAAGCCTCTTCGGGACAGCAAGAGGCATTACCCATGATGTTGATTATGAAAGATTTGGTGTACCTTGATACTGGAAATCGATCTGTTTTTGTAGAAGAGCCCGAAGCTCACCTTTTCCCTTCGTCTCAACAAAAAATCGTCAAATTAATTGCAACTATCTTTAATGCTCCAAAGCATCAACACCAATTCACAATCACCACTCACAGTCCCTACATTTTGACCTCATTTAATAATTTGTTACAAGCCGGAATTGCGGAAAATGAATTGTCAGAAAAAGAAAAATTATATAAAATAATCAATAAATTTGAAATATTGCAGCCCGGAACGGTCAATGCTTTTTTGATGAAAGATGGTGGTGTACAAAACATCGTTGATGAGGAATACGGATTGATACAAGCCGAATTGATTGACAGTGTATCAGAGGATATTTCACTTGAATTTGAACAAATGCTTGACCTAATATGAAACCCGAATGTATTACTGAAAGAACGGATGTACGCGTGGTCTTGATAGACAAACGAGGTGGGCGCAGTAAGATGATTTTTGAAAATGAAAAACAGGAATTGGTGAAGGTAGTAGAAGTGGATGATTGTGAAGTGAAAGCCGGAAAACGATGTGATTTTTTGCTTTTGCATCCTACAAAAATAAAATCACAAACTATTGATAGTGAATACTTTGTAGAATTAAAAGGAAAGGCAGTCAAGCATGGCTGCGAACAACTTGAAACGAGCATTAATAGATTGAGTGAAAACGCAAAAAAGAAGCCCAAACATGCTTTTATCGTTAGCTCAAAAAGCCCGCTTTCTTCTACCGAAATTCAAAAAATACAACGTCGTTTCAAAAAAGAATTGAACACAAAATTAATTATCAGAAACAAACAATATACATTTAAATTATCATGACCATATATACAATATTCGGAATTTGCGCGGTAGCGGCAGTTATTTTGACAGTGCTATTTGGCGTTATTTTGAAAAAAAGACCGGACAGTTGGTTACTTCTGTTTTTCCAACAATTTGCAGGGTCGCTCTTTATTTTTTCCGGCTTAGTAAAAGCCGTTGACCCTTGGGGAACAGCTTATAAAATGGAGCAATATTTCGCTGAGTTTGAAAGTGCCTTTGGCTCGGGACTCGGAGCGATTTTTCCATTTTTTGCGAAGTTCGCTTTCGCCTTTGCGATTATCATGCTCGTCTTGGAATTGGTGCTTGGTATCGCCTTGATATTTGGTTTGAAACGTAAGTTTACCTCTTGGGCTTTTTTCGTATTACTGGTATTTTTTACCGTACTTACCGGCTTTACCTACCTTACCGGATACGTTCCTACGGATGCCACTTTCTTCCAATTTGGAAAATGGGGACCTTATGCTGAGTCTAACATGAAAGTCACCGACTGCGGTTGCTTTGGCGACTTCCTTAAGCTCAAACCCCAAACTTCATTTTTCAAGGATGTATTACTATTACCCCTTGGGCTTTGGTTTGTAATGTCTTGGCGAAAACTTCTGGAAGTCATTGATAGTAAGGCGATTGCGAATGGATTGTTTTACGGAACTATCGCGCTTTCAACTTTATTTTGTTTGCAAAATAGTAAGTGGAATTTGCCAATGGCAGACTTTCGCCCCTTTGCAGAAGGCATAAATTTACCGGAAGCAGAAGCTGCTGCACTTGCAGATGAAGATGTCATTGAGCAGTACCTTGCTTACAAAAATATGGAGACCGGAGAGGAGGTAGAGATTAATGCAGACGACCTTGGTAAGAGTCCACATCTGTGGAAAAAACCAACACCTTGGAAAGCACAAACAGACAAAAACCGTAGAGTCGTTATCAAAGAAGGCAGTACCTCCAAGTTAAGAGATTTTCAATTCAGTAATGAAGAAGGTATGGATATATCGGACGAAGTCGTGGCTGCGCCGGGTTATCAATTTATGGTGGTTTCATACAATATGGACAAGGCAAATCGCGATTATTTCAAGCAAGTCAATGAAGTAGCAGAAGCTGCCGAAAAAGATGGTCATCGCACCTTCGGAGTTACGCAAATTGCAGCTACGGAAGATGTTGACAAATTCCGTCACGAACTGCAAGCAGCCTATCCGTTTTTTACAGCCGATGATATTTTATTAAAAACAATCATTCGCTCCAATCCGGGCGTATTATTACTTAAAGACGGTACAATTATAGAAAAATGGCATGGACGTAAATTACCGGATTATGCTGACATTAAACAAGAATATATAAGATAATGTAGTAATTTCAAGTACATAAAAATCGCCTTTCAAAATGACTCTGAAAGGCGATTTTTATGAGAGAACGTTTGAGAATTACAATTACTTGTTAAAATATGTAACTATATTTGGCTCATTGTCGTATAACAGAAGTATCTATTCATTAAATTAAAACACTATGAAAAAGTTGCTTCTTTGCACATATATATGTGTCATCTCTGCTTATGCAGTAGCTCAAACTAATACATCGACTACCTTAGAACTTAAAGTTACACAAGAAAAAAACATCGCGGAACTCACATGGACATCTTCTCTTGAACAAGAAGGTGATTTCTTTACTTTAGAGCGATCGACTGATGGCGTGGATTTTAAAATTCTAAAAGGCACTATTGCTACAAATCAACAAAAATACACCACGCACGATTTTGCCCCCTACACTAAAACATATTATAGAGTTAAACAAACAGATGTCGAAGCTCAAATTAGTTATTCGCCCATAAAATCCTTGAAATTAAGCGATGGACATTTTGCAGAAGCATACATCAATCCAATAAAAAATGATGAAATTCAGGTTTTGGTGAACCTAAAGAAGCCTTCTGGTGTAAATATAGTAGTCTCGGATAAAAAAGACAGAAAATTATATAACGTGTTCATTCCCCGTTCTACGGGAACTGCTCCGCACACAATTGATATGAACGATGTGGAAGCAGGAGAATACTCAGTACACGTATTTACAGACGACGGTAAATACATGTATGATGAAAAAGTCACGATAAAAAAATAGTGACAGACGTTTTGTGTTGTCAATAGCACTATGCGATTAATGACATTAAAACATGTCATCATGTCTGATTCCGTTGTCACAAAATTACTTATATGATCGTATCGGCTATCGTGGCAATCTCAAAAAATCGGGTTATTGGAAAAGACAATAAAATTCCGTGGCATCTACCTGCTGACTTAAAATATTTTAAAAAAACAACCCTTAATCACCACATTATTCTGGGAAGAAAATGTTACGAATCTATCGGAAAACCTCTTCCAAATAGAATAAACATAGTGGTCACTCGCGATACAAAATACAAAGCTTCCGGTTGTGTAATAGTAAATTCTATTGAGGAAGCACTGGATTATGCTCGTCGTCAAGGCGAAACCGAAGTGTTCATTGCAGGCGGTGGTGAGATATACAAACAGACGATGCATCTATTGGATAAACTGTATCTCACAGAGGTAGGTATTGAAATCGAAGGAGACGTTTTTTTCTGCGAAATAAATGAAAAAGAGTGGATTATACATAAAAAAAATAAAAACTATCGGGATAGTAAAAACCCATTTGACTATGAATTTAAAATCTATAATAGAAAAAAATAATTGTATCTTTGGTTTAAGTACCTTATATTTGGTGTAGTTTTTGAGTATTTACAATATGTAAAGCAGAGACAAATTAATTCAATTATTTTTTCATTTAAAAAGCAACTTTTAGACAACATTTTTCGTAAAAACACTTTAATTTTTAAATTGATATCGTATCTTTGCTGATGGATATAATTACCAAACGATGAAAAGATAAATTCATGGTGACTTTTTGAAACCTATATAGTCTCATTATCGACAAAAGTATTCTCACACTTCAATTAAATTTATTCCTAAGCACTCATATATTACTTTAGCATAACAAAAAATGTGACATTCTATTTTTAGAATGAATCACATTCCTATGAGAGTTCAGCAAGCAATTACTTAATACATGATCCTTAATTCATGTATTAAATGGTACTAACATGCTGGGCTTTACTTATAGATTAATGTAACATTATCAGGACATTACAAAATTTCATTATAATGTTGAAAAAATAATGTCTGATTTTTTTTGTTATATAAAAAATGCTTGTAATTTAGAGGCGGAATGTAATAATATTAAGCAGAATGTGATTTATCTGATCACACCAAAATAATATTATTTTCTTAATGAAATGTTATTTCTTTGATTGATTTTCTGTTACTTTGAACTTTAATAGTGAAAAATCTTATACTTATGGCCAATAAATTTACTGGATTAACCAAATCCCTCTTAGCATTGAGTTTTATATGCTTCGCAGGTTTGACCACCCTAAATGCACAAATATCAGAACCACAGTCGGAATACTGCCCTGAAATAGAAGTTCTTCCTAACGGCACGGTTATATTTACATTCCCCGGACCTGCAGGTGGAGACAACGGATACCCTGTTACCGGTATTGGTACAGGCTCCGGTTTTCCTTCTAGTGTGATATACACCGGTTCAGGTTCCTTTACTACACCTAATACAGTATTCACCTTTGAACCTAGCAATGCTAACTTCCCACCAAGCCTGACAGGTACATTAGTAATGGACTTTTCTGGTACGGGATTCATTGTTTGTGATTACGTAGATGGCATACTTCCACTGACTTTAGTAAAATTCGACGGTTATACAACAGACCAAAATACTAATGTTTTAGAGTGGGTAACAGCAAGTGAGTCAAATACCGCATGGATCATTCTGGAACGTTCATCAAACGCAACAGATTGGGAATTAGTAGAGCGACTACCTGCACAAGGCTGGTCATCTGAAATGCACAATTACTCTGCTGAAGATACCAACCCTTATGCAATAACTTACTACCGCTTACGTATCGTTGATTTGGACGGTCTTGAGTACTTCTCAAATATCGTAGTCTTGGAGCGCAATACTCTAAGTGGTGTCGTTATTTCTCCTGTACCTGCAAGAGACGCAGTCTTCATACAGTTTGATGCTTCTGAGTCTGGCGAACTGTCACTTGCTATCACAGATGTACTCGGTCGCGAATTGAGTAAAGAGATGATACAAATTGAAGTTGGTTTGAATACTGAAAAAATCGACATCAGTAAACTACCTGTTGGATTATACTATATAACAGTTGACAATGGTGTAGATACTCATACCAAACGAATTATCAAGCAGTAATCCTGCGATTAAAAATTTTCATACATAAAAGCCACTCTCTTGAGTGGCTTTTTTCGTTAGGAGTAATGGCTGGAGGAAATTTATTAAACAATGTACTAATGATATATAGAGAATGACTATCAATTCGATGACCATAAGGCTTATATGAATATTGGAGACATAATGACTTATGTTATTTTATTAAAAAAAGGAAGTAAAAGAGGAACTTATGAATTTTTGAAAGAGATAAGTCCGGTAATCGCTCGATCTAACGACGAGTCTCTCTGGGGAGGGTTTTACTCATTAGGTTTCAAGTCGTATGAAAATCTTAATGTTTTTCTCTCAAAAGCAGACAACATAAAATTATCTCCGAAATAGTTTCAAGTGGACTAAAATCAGGAACAAGCAACCATACCAAAACCCACAACTAAATTCCTTGGGAACGGAACATAAATAAATGTACATTTTTCGCGCCGTTATTTTTTCTTTATACGAGTCAAATTTGACGCGAATACTAACTGTATTTAAGGAGAATTTGACGAAGTATAAAGGAAAAAGAACAAGTCGAGAAAGTACATTTATTTATGTTCCGTTCCTTACCTTTGCCCGATGAATTTTCAAGAAGAAATCAAGCGGCGACGAACTTTCGCGATTATCAGTCACCCCGATGCGGGTAAGACGACGCTGACCGAAAAACTCCTTCTTTTTGGAGGAGCGATACAGACGGCAGGAGCGGTTAAGTCCAATAAAATCAAACATTCCACGACATCTGACTTCATGGAAATCGAAAAACAAAGAGGTATTTCGGTAGCTACTTCCGTGATGGGATTTGAATACAATGGATTGAAAGTCAATATTTTAGATACACCCGGTCACCAAGATTTTGCAGAAGACACTTTTCGTACACTGACGGCTGTGGACAGTGTAATCGTGGTGATAGATGTAGCGAAAGGTGTAGAAACCCAGACCGAAAAACTCGTCAAGGTCTGCCGAATGCGCGATACACCTGTCATTGTTTTTATTAATAAATTGGACAGAGACGGGAAAGACGGTTTTACCTTATTGGACGAAATCGAACAAAAATTGAAGTTGCGTGTACGCCCTTTGAGTTGGCCCATCGGTATGGGACCGGACTTTAAAGGCGTATATAATATGTATAAAAAAGAACTGCTACTTTTTCGTCCGCACGGAAAGCAGGAAGATGAAGAAGATATTATTCGTATCACTGATTTGACGGACGATAGGCTCGAACAACTCATCGGCGAACGCCTTGCCAAAGAACTTCGTGAAGAGGTCGGTATGGCAGAAGAAGTCTATGATACTTTTGATGTAGAACGTTACCGCGAAGGAAAATTATCGCCCGTATTTTTTGGTTCTGCGATTAATAATTTTGGTGTAAAAGAATTGTTGGATTGCTTTACGGAGATTGCCCCTCACCCACAAGCTACCCACACCGAAGAGCGTGAAATCGACCCTTTTGAAAGTAAATTTTCAGGTTTTGTTTTCAAGATTCATGCGAATATCGACCCCAATCATCGCAATCGTATTGCTTTCGTGCGAGTCAGTTCGGGGCTGTTTGAAAGGAATAAAAACTACCTACATATCAGAAGTGGAAAAAAGCTAAAATTTTCGAGTCCGACCTCTTTTATGGCATCCAAAAAAGAAGTCATTGACGAGGCATTTCCGGGCGATATTGTTGGTCTGCACGATTCCGGCAAATTCAAAATCGGCGACACGCTTTCCGAAGGCGAAACCCTACATTTTAAAGGAATTCCGAGCTTCTCACCCGAATTATTCAAATATATAGAAAATGCCGATCCGATGAAAGCCAAACAGCTTTCAAAAGGTATTGACCAGCTCATGGATGAGGGCGTAGCGCAGCTATTTACACAGACGATTAATAACCGGAAAATCATCGGCACAGTGGGTGCGCTTCAATTTGAGGTCATCCAATATCGCCTCAAACACGAGTATGGTGCGTCGTGTAGTTACACGCCTGTACGTTTGCACAAAGCTTGTTGGTTAAGTGCTGAAAATCCGGCAGATTTGACTGAATTTATGAAGAAAAAACAGCGTTCTATTGCTTTGGATAAGGAAGGAAAGGAAGTCTTTTTGGCAGAATCCGCTTGGATGCTCAAAATGGCACAAGAAGATTTTCCAAAAGTACAGTTTCACTTCACTTCGGAATTTTAACAGTTTTTATTTTAAAAATTTTATAAGGAAAATCGCCTTTAATCAGAACAATGTTCTGATTAAAGGCGATTTTTATACGTGTAGAAAAACAACTGTTTTAACATTCATTAATACATTATAAAAGTTAAGAGATTGTTAAGTTAATCATAAAAAAAATAGTATTTTTACACTCTTAAAAATCAAAACCAAGCCATTTTTTTAATCAAAAATCAATTTTTATAACGTATGAAACATTTTTTATTAATTTTCGCGATGATGCTAATGGGCATGGCTACGGTCATGGCACAACGCACCATTTCGGGTACAATCACCGATGACACAGGCGCAGCACTGCCGTTTGCTAATGTATATGTGGAAGGTACTACTATTGGTACGACTACGGACATTGATGGTAACTATACGCTCAAAGTACCTGAAGGAGGAACTACGCTTATAGCTTCTTTTACAGGTTTTGCTGATCAAAAACTCACACTTGGAGATTCCAATACGATGAGTTTTACTATGTCAGAAGGTGTCGTCTTGGATGATATTGTTGTGACAGCTCTCGGTATCAAACGAGAGAAAAAATCACTCGGATACGCCACACAAGAATTAGGTGGTGATGAAACTACAAAAGTAAAGGATGCCAACTTTATGAACTCTTTATCCGGTAAAGTTGCTGGTATGCAAGTCAAGAGCAGTGGCACAATGGGAGGATCCACAAATGTCATTGTCAGAGGATATACCTCTTTGAGTGGCAACAATCAAGCATTATTTGTAGTTGACGGTACACCTATCAGCAACGACAATACGAACACAGGTGACCAGCGTATAGGTCGTGGTGGTTATGATTATGGTAATGCAGCTATGGACATCAATCCGGAAGATATTGAATCCATCAATGTACTAAAAGGTGCAGCAGCAACAGCTTTGTATGGCTCAAGAGCGGCTAATGGTGCCATAATTATTACTACAAAGAGAGGTGTCACTGGTCGTAAAGGTATCGGAGTGACTGCATCTGTGGGCTACACTGGTGGTATAATAGATAAAGAAACGATGCCCAAATATCAGAAACTTTATGGCGCAGGCTATGGAGATTTCTTTTATGGTGCAGGTGGTTTTGACTATGACGATTTGGATGGTGATGGTGTAGATGATCTATCCGCTGTTGTTTATGAAGATGCCTCTTATGGACCAGCTTTTGATCCATCTTTACAAGTATATGATTGGCGTTCTTATTTCCCTGAACTTTCTACTTATGGACAAACATTTCCGTGGGTAGCTGCTGAAAATGATGCTAGTAATTCTTTCTATGAAATGTCTAACACACTCAATACCAGCGTGGCTATTGATGGTGCTAATGATAAGGGAAATTACAGATTAAGTTTTACAAATTTCAACCAAAAAGGAATTGTTCCAAACAGTAAGTTGAATAGAAACACAGTCTCTTTCTCAAGCGGATATAATTTTACGGATAAATTAAATGTTTCTTCTACTATAAATTACATTATTACAGACGGTCGAGGACGATACGGTACGGGATATGACAGCAGGAACTCCAACCAATCTTTCCGACAATGGTATCAAACCAATACGGATATGGTTGAACAAAGAGAAGCCTATGAAGAGACCGGATTGAACATTTCATGGAATCCTTACGCTAGTTCACGCACCGAAGCCAATCCTGCTACCAAGCCACATTATTTTGACAATCCGTACTTTAATGTTTATGAAAATGTACCTACGGATGATAGAAACAGAGTCTTTGGTAACCTTAGCTTACAGTATGATTTAACCGATTGGTTAAATGTCGTAGGACGTGTTTCTACTGATAGATACAACGAATTACAAGAGGAAAGAATTGCAATTGGTTCTGTTAATGTACCGGATTATACACGTTACACAAAAGCATTTAGCGAAGACAATTATGATATGTTTTTAAACCTCAATAAATATTTTGGAAGCGATGATAATATCAGTTTTGATGCTACACTAGGTACAAATATAAGAAGAACTACCTTAGATGCTGCTCGCGTTTCTACCAATGCAGGTTTAACTTTTCCTGACATCTATTCACTCGGTAATACAAGTGCTAACATCGGCGCATCTAACATAAATGAAGACTATGAGCGCGTAGGTGTAAATGGATATTTTGGAAGAGCTACATTGGGTTATAATCAGTTTTTATACCTAGATTTGACTGGAAGATATGATTTTTCCTCAACTCTACCAGTAGGTGAAAACGGATATTTTTATCCTTCTGCTTCTTTGAGTTTAGTGTTTTCTGAACTATTTGATTCTAAATTCTTTGACTTTGGAAAACTAAGGTTAAACTATGCACAAGTGGGTAATGACGCTCCTCCACTAAGTATTGAAGATGTATATGGAATCGGAGATCCTTTTGGCGGTACGCCTGTAGTTTCTGTACCTTCTCAAAAGAATAATCCTGAGTTGAAATCAGAAAGAACAAAAAGCCTCGAAGCGGGTTTGGAGCTAAAATTCTTCAGAGATAGAGTTGGACTCGATCTTTCCGTGTATCGAACCAATACTTTTAATCAGATATTGCCTGCGACTGTAACGGGAGCAACTGGTTATACCACACAATTTGTCAATGCCGGTAATATCCAAAACCAAGGTATTGAAGTTGGACTTAACTTCACACCTATCAAAATTGGTGATTTTAGTTGGGATATGGGAATCAACTGGGCAAAAAATGACAATAAAGTTATAGAGTTATTTGGAGATCAAAAAAATCTTCAACTTGCTTCAGTGCAAGGGGGTATTACAATTAATGCGCCCAAAGGCGAATCGTATGGTTCTATATGGGGATCTAACTACGTTTACGCAGATGATGGAAGTAAAGTTGTCATTCCGCACCCAAGAAGCTGGGGAGAAGGTGTTGTATATGCTGGAACCACTGAGCCTGAAATCATTGGAAACTATAATCCTGATTGGAAAGGAGGTATTAATAATAGACTTAGTTACCAAAATATCTCTTTAAGTTTTTTAATTGATATTCAAAAAGGAGGAGACTTCTTCTCACTTGACACTTGGTATGGATACGGTACAGGTATATACGACATTACTGCTGCTGTCAATGATAATGGTGCTAACGTAAGAGATGCCATTGCTGATGGAGGTGGATTACCTGTCGAAGGTACAGTTATTCAAGTGGATACTGATGCAGATGGCAATCCTGTGTATCAAAATAATGAAGACCCACTATACATGGGGGCATATTTGAATGCACTTGGTTGGGCATCAGCACCCAATGCGATGCACATCTATGATGCTTCTTTTGTAAAATTAAGAGAAGTCAGTTTAAGTTTTGGATTGCCTAATAGAGTCGTTGAGAAGACTCCTTTCAATGCTTTAGATTTATCATTCTTCGGAAGAAACCTTTGGATTATACACAAAAACAGTCCATACACTGACCCTGAAGCTGGTTTAAGCGCAGGAAATATTCAGGGGTATCAATCTGGAGCTTATCCAGCTGTGAAAGAATTTGGAGTAAATCTAAGAGCTAAATTCTAGTACACTGTAAATTTATTTTACAATGTATTTAATTAAATTAATCAACGAATTTGCAAATCAAGATTTTTTTAAATCTATGATGCATTTCTAAAAAGATAATAATGAAAAAAATATTAATTGTCGCATTGATGTCTGTTTTTGTTATAACAGCTTGCGAACCTTTAACCGACCTAAACGAAAACGTCAAAGATCCGGTAATAGTACCCCCCGGTCCTTTGTTTGCTAATTCAACTATTGCATTGTTTGATTTCATGACAAGCACAAATGTTAATGTGAACAACCTTAGATTATGGTCGCAATATTGGGCACAAACAACATATCCTGACGAATCTAATTACGAACTTGTCGAGAGAAATGTCAATGGAAGAGCATGGAATACACTCTATGCAACAGTAATAAGAGATGTAAAAGAAGCGAGAACTATAATCGAAGCAGACCCTATTATGGTAGCAGAAGAAAAACAAGTACAATCTGCCATTATGGAAGTAGTTGAAGTACTTACTTTTCATGTACTAGTTGATATTTTTGGTGACATACCTTACACTGAAGCATTAAATATTAATGCTGATGCTACTCCTGCGTATGATAAAGACCTGAGTATCTATATGGACTTAATCAACAGATTAGACGCAGCTATCAATAATTTGAGCGGTGCAAATTCTTTGGGTGATTACGACCTCATATATGGTGGTGACACTGAAAGCTGGAAAAAATTTGCAAACTCGCTCAAGCTAAGAATGGGCATCAGAGTAGCAGATTATAATAACGATTTAGGCAAAAGAATGGCAGAAGAAGCTACTGCAAGTGGTGTATTTACATCATCTTCTGATGACTTCGAGGTAGCTTATCAAGATACTCCGCCAAATACCAATCCTCTCTGGGAATCACTTATTCAGAGCGGAAGATCTGACTTTGTAGCTGCAAATACTTTAGTAGATGTAATGAATACACTCAACGATCCGAGAAAATACATTTACTTCAAAGATAATATGACTGAACAGGTCATTATGGGAACAGATACAACGGAGGTTGTTGCACTTATTGGAGGCATTTATGGTGACGCAAATGCCTATGCAGGTAATTCTCATCCCGGAGCTATCTTAGAAGATCCTACCTTTACAGGAACTATTATGGATTTCACAGAAGTATCTTTCCTCTTGGCTGATGCCGTAGAAAGAGGTTATAACGTAGGTGGTACTGCCGAAGAACATTATAATGCGGGAATTACCAGCTCAATTCTTGAGTGGGGCGGTTCACAAAGCGAAGCAGATGACTACTTAGCACAAGCAGATGTTGCTTATAGCAGTGCATCGGGTACGTGGAAGGAAAAAATAGCTATGCAAAAATGGCTTGCTATGTATAATAGAGGATTTGAAGGATGGTCAACCTACCGTATGTATGATGCACCAACTATGAATGTTGCTGCCGGAGCAGGTACTACACCACCATACAGATATACTTATCCTATAACAGAATTTTCACTTAACGGGGATAATGTGCAAGCTGCTGCTTCCTCTATGGGAGGAGACGATTTGTTCAGTAGAATATTCTGGGATATGGACTAATCTAATCCACAGATAACTTTTATATAATGAAATTAACAGCCACTTCGTATTTTATGAAGTGGCTGTTTTTATAAGGAGACATTCATTCCGTCGTCTCTCCGACATACTACGGTCAAAGACTATTTCGACATTGCATATAATATAATTTTACGGTATATTTGAAAACAATCAAATTACAGGATATGAAAGCATTTTTTCCAAATCAAACACTTATTATTTCAATACTCACCAGTATTTTCCTCTCTGCTTTTTTTGCCTGTGCAAAAGACGATACTAAACTTCCTGAAAATGTCCAAAATAGCCCTTACGACCACCCATGTACTGATGTATGCACCGTTCCCGACCATGATTTTATTTATTATAAAGACGGACAAAGGTGGTTGAAAGGTGGTAATGACCCATCAATGGATTTTAATATCACTCAATGGTCATTGGAAGACGAACAATTAAAATTCGGACTTGGCAGAGAGCTTTTCAAGGCACTGATTAATCCCAATTTTGTAACGAAAGATAAGTATCCATACAGCATAAATTCTGAACAGGAAGTCATCGTGTTACAGGGCGAGAATCAAATAAAAGTATATTCATTAGACCTTCTTTCAGCACATGAGGTCATCAATGATGAGATAGGCGGTCATGCAATTGCTGTTGTTTATTGTCCGCTTGCCGATTACGCAGCAGTATATTCGCGAGACTACTGTGGTGCGACGCTCACCTTTGCCCTTTCAGGATATACACATACCACTTGGGACGGGCGCGACGGTTTCGTTTTTTGGGATAGAAATACGGAGAGCCTCTGGTTTCCTTTCATCAATAGAGGTGTTTCCGGTGATATGTTTGGAGAGAAAATGACTATTTATTCAAGGACACAATGGGAAGTTATTCCCTACGAGGAAGTCTTGCAAAAATACTCGAATTTTATACTACTCAAGCCCAATCAAACCATTGATTATGAAGGTGCATGGACACAGACGCTATCACAAAATATAGATTGTGGAGGATAAGGAAACACGAAAAAGAATAACCTATAATAACACAGCTATTTTCCTGCATGTTTTGCTTAATCCACAGATAAATTTTACCTAATAAAACAAGATAATATGAATTGGCAGACATTTTATGTCTGCCAATTCACATTTTATTCCCTCCAACTACTGTCGCAAGCCCGGATTCAATTGATAGGCTTTTTGGCGGAGTTCTTCGGCGCGTTGCAGGTCACCTTTTTCGTAATAAGCACTACTCATATTAAGGTAAAGAATACCACTGTCCGGCTGTTTTGCAATGAGTTTTTCGAGTACTTCTATCATCTTATCGTGTTGCTTGGCGAGTCCGTAGCAAAGCGACATCAAGCGCAGCGTTTCCGCATCATCTGGGTTATATTTCAATGCTTGATTAAGGTGTATTAAAGCTTGATTGGGGTCTTGACGAATCTCGCCGTAGTATCTGCCATTCGTCCGATGAGTTATGGCTACATTCGCATCAAGATCAGGATAATCGGGATAATATCGCCTCGTCTCCTCAAAGCCTCGTAAAGCCTCTTGCAAATAACCCGGTATTTTCTCCACATCTTTCTTTTCTTCCAAACAATTCATTGCCGCTTCGCGGTAAGTAATCGCCTCATTATTCATCGCTTCTTTGTAGCCTTGTTTGTACTGCTGCGATTTTTTATAATATGAAATGGCGGTGTCATATTGCCCTGAATAATTGTGTGCATTACCGAGCAAAAGATAAGCATTGGCATAAGTTGGATGTATCGTTATGGCTTTTTTCAAATAAATAATAGCTTCGGAAAGCATAGCATTTTTTTGAGTTTTATTTTCGGGTAAAAGTGCGCGTGTGGTAAGTTCTCCGCCCATTGCATTGAGGAGTTTCGCGCTATTATCAGACGTTTTAATGTCTGTCGAAAACAATGTAAAATTATCTTGCCACGCAAGATTGCGATGAATCGTTTTTATACTAAATAACAATAAAATAATACCCAAAATCGCCACAACTCCCTTTAAATCAGCGAATGACGTAATTTCTTTTTTATGTAAAAAACGCCCCAACCGCCACAATAAAGTCGCTACCACAATCGCAAACCCTACCGAAGGCATAAACATAAAACGTTCAGACATATTTGTTCCTATCGGAAAAACAATATTAGAAACGATGGACAAGGTAAGGAGGAAAAATAAAATTCCGAAAGCAATTATATCACGTTTAGGCAAGCGCATCAAGGCATACACACCCATGCCCACGTATGCGAATAATGATAAGAGTACTTTCCAATTGCCAAAAGTCATAATATCAATCTGACGCGGATAATAATCATGTGTAAGTGTCACCGGCGCAATGAGTAATTGAAGGTATTTGCCCAGTGTAAAAGTGATGGTAGCCATGCGTTCTGCAAAGCTAAATTCGACCCACTTGTCACCGACTATCTTCATAAAAGGATTGTTCATCAAATCGGTGGAAGTACTACCAAAATCCGCTCCCAAAATACTGGTTCGGATGATCAAAAAAGCTGCTGCTGCGGCAAAAAACGGCACGGTATATTTAATCCCTTCATTAAGCCTTGCCTTGGTGAAAAAGTAAAACACAAGCGGTGCAATCGCCAGAAAAGTAATTGCATTTTCCTTTGCCAGTAAACCCAAAAAAAAGCTGATAAAAGTGAGTATGACAAAGCCTATTTTTTTTTCGTAATATGCCCTCAATGCAAAATATAAAGCTGTCAATGCACCGAGCAAAGTCATGATTTCATCTCGTCCTTTGATGTTTGATACTACTTCCGTATGAATGGGATGACTAATAAATAAAAGACTTGCTACCAATGCAATAAACCATGCTTTGGTTTGGTCAGGGTCTTTTTGAGGATTCAACATTTTGAGCAGTAGGAGATACAGAACAATCCCCGTCAAGGCATACCAAATAATATTCAACAAATGCCCGATAAACGGCTTTTGCGAAATCTGATACTCCACTGCAAACATCGCCAGAGTCAAGGGGCGATACCGCCCGCCTGCGACAAGATTTTTCTTTTCTTTAAAAAAACCGTGAAAGGTATCTTTGCTGAAAATACCTCTGAAATCAGCCGTTTTTGTAAAGTCATTTTCTGTAATAACAATCGCGTCATCCCACGTATAATCGCATCCAATTGTATTGGCATACAAGACCGTTGCCAATAAACCAATAATGATTATATGTAGCTTTTGATTGGATAAAAAACCGCTTTTAGAAATCTTCGTCGGTGTTTCTTTTTTGATTGTTCGGCGTTTACTCACGATAAATAACTTAATTATATACTGATGTTACGCAAAATGCTTGATTTGGATGTTTAGCAATGTTTTTCACTCAAATAGTCCACAGTTTATCAGTCCGCAGACCGCCGTCATACGTGAAATATGCTCGCGTCCAACTGCGGACTGCAGAACCAGCAAACTGTGGACACGTTATAGTTCTTTTTCGTGTCCAAATTAAGCATTTTTATCGAAAAAACGATCGAAATTATAAAGCATCAAACTGCTCTTGTGTTTTCTCCCAGGCTTCCATAGCGGTTTCGAGGTCGGTTTTCGCTTGCTCGTAGGCTTTTAATGTGTCGGCAGAGGTATCGCTTTCATAAAAGCCGGGCTCTGCCATTTTTGCTTCGTATTCAGCGATTTTCTTTTCTGTTTTTTCGACTTTTCGCTCTGCATTGTGGAGGTCGCGTTGGAGTTGTTTCTTTTGATTATGACGAGCTTTTTTCTCTTCCGGGCTGAGTTCTACGACTGCTTGTGGAGCAGGTGAAGAGGGTGGGGGAGTGCCATCGGCATTTTTTCCGAGAGAGACATCACGAAAATTATCAACCTTTCTTTTGTCAAGAAAATATTTCACATCACCGAGATACTCATGGAGTTGTCTGTCCCGAAATTCGATAGTACGTTCAGTGAGTCCTTGCAAGAAATCTCTATCATGCGATACGACTATCAATGAGCCGTCATAAGCGAGTAAGGCGCGTTTTAAAATGTCTTTTGAAATAATATCTAAGTGATTCGTAGGCTCATCAAGGATGAGCAAATTGGCAGGTCGGAGAAGCATCTTTGCCAATGCGAGGCGAGCGCGTTCACCACCCGAAAGCACCGATACTTTCTTTTCAGCGTCTTCGCCACTAAATAAAAAAGCGCCCAAAATACTCCGCAATTTAGTACGTAATTCGTCGGGACAACCGTCTTCCATCGCTTCCAGTAATGTCGCTTTAGAGTCAAGTGTTTCTGCTTGATTTTGAGCGTAGTAAGCAATGTCAACATTGTGTCCAAGTGTGATTTCGCCTGATGTACTACCGAGTACACCTGCAATGATTTTGGAGAGCGTAGATTTACCTTCACCATTCCTACCAACAAAAGCCACACGCTGATTTCTATCCAATTGAAAACCGACTTTATCCAAGACCATCAAGTCACCATATTGCTTGACAACCTTTTGAGCATCCACGACGACTTGACCGGAACGCGGCGCAGGTAAAAAGCGCAAACGCATCGCCGAATTGTCCTCAATATCAATAGAGATTTTATCCATTCTATCCAATTCTTTGATCAGAGATTTGGCAAATTTGGCTTTGCTGTCTTTCGCGCGAAATTTTTCTATGAGTCGTTCTTTGCGCGCAATCTCACGTTGCTGATTGGCGAAAACTTTGCCTTGTAGTTCGCGGCGTTCTTCTCGGAGTGCGAGGTATTGGCTGTAAGATGCTTTATAATCATAAATTTTTCCTAATTCGATTTCTACGGTTCGATTGGTGACGTTGTTCAGGAAAGTTTTATCGTGAGAAATGACGACAACTGTGCCTTCGTAGTTTTTGAGCATATTCTCCAACCAGATAATCGACTCAATGTCCAAATGGTTGGTCGGCTCATCAAGTAGCAGATAATCAGGCTTTTGTAGGATGATTTTGGCGAGTTCGATACGCATTTGCCAGCCACCGCTAAACTCGCTCGTTTGCCTGTCCATATCAGAAGGCTTGAAGCCCAGACCGCGCAATACGCGCTCGGCTTCGGCTTCCATATTGTAACCGCCGAACAGCCCAAATCGCTCATTGGAATCAGAAAGTTCTTCCAAAAGTTTGCTATACGCATCGCTTTCGTAGTCGGTTCGTATAGTGATTTCTTCGTTGATTTCGTTGATACGGGTTTCGAGTTTTTTGATATTATCAAATGCGGTCAAGGCTTCCGCCATGACGGTTTTGCCTTGTGGTAATTCCAATTCTTGATGCAAAAAACCCAAAGAATAGACCGAAGGGTAAGTCACCGAACCGCTATCAGGGCTTTGGTGCTTAGCGATGATTTTTAGGATAGTCGATTTTCCGGTTCCATTCTTTCCGACTAAACCTATCCGCTCACGTACACCGATGACAAAACTTACGCTATCCAAGAGGATGCGATCACTATATTTGACAAATATATTGGAAACGCTAATCATGTTTTATTGACTTGTTGACTGGATGCAGGACAAATTTTTAATTTGTGTTTTTTGTAATCTCTCGTACAGGCGATTTCAATCGCTATGTCTAATATTTTTTATTTATAAAAAATTGAAAATAAACAATTTGCGAATTATTTTTACATGGCGATTGAAATCGCCTGTACGATGTCTCACAAAACAATTTTGAGTAAATTAAAAATTTGCTCTGCTCCTTGTTGACTTACTAATGCGTTTATTTGTATTTTGATAAACAAATTTGAAAATAAACGAAACCGCAAAGATAACATTTTGAACGCCGTCGGCGTTCTTTTTTTTAAGGTTAAAAAAAAATCGAATGTAATAAATGCAATAAATATGCACAGTTTGCATCCTTTCCTCATCCAATTTCGACTATATTTGTACATTAAACGCTCGAACAATGATTATACGAATTCTCGTTATTTTACTGTTACTACAATTTGCCTACTTTGCGATAGCACAGCAAGAGCCTACGACAAATCGTGGTTCTTACTTCGGCATTACAGGAGGAGTCGGAACGGTTGGGATGGTAGGACAGCACAATTATGGTTTGGCGAATATGTCACCAACACCGGAGACGACCTATACAGGCGGTGTAGTAGGTGGTGTGACACTGAAAAAGGGGCATACTATTCATGCGGAAGTAGTATTGTCTTGGCAAGAATATCATTACCAAGATGTACGTAATGTGTATGGTGAAGGTAAGCGCAATGCCTTGGTTGGCAAGGATTTAAGTTTTGTGTATTTTCGTATTCCGTTGATGTACAAACGTATTATGGGAATAGAAGAAGGTGATATGGACATTGGCGATTCCAAGTTTTTCTGGGGAGCAGGAATAGAAATCGGAGCTTTGTATGATGTGGAATTGGATTATACGGTCAACGGTATATCGGATGACAGATTCGTTTTTAATAGAGCATTTAATGATAATGTAGAGTATCCACCGGCGAATGATTTGGTCTTGTATAAGGCGATGGACGTTGCGCTGACAGGTACGGCAGGTTGGGAACGTTTTTTGACGCAACATCTCGTCTTTCAAGCTGAACTCAAGGGCACAGTCAGTATGCTCGACATCAATCATGAAGATTGGCGCATAGCAAATGATGATGGAGTTTACACGTCTTCGCGCCACTTTGGTATGAACTTCAAATGTTCACTTATTTATTATGTCAGTAAAGTGAAAAGATTGGATGTGTATTAGACGGTGGACGACAGACGGTGGACTGCGAACTACTGACGACAGACGATATTTTTTCTTTTATAAACTTTATAAACTCAATCAACTAATTTTCGGGCTTGCCGCGTAAGGGATAGGAGGTGTTGTTTGAACGAAGTGGAGCGATAGCGGAACGGAGAGAGTGCCGGATAGCCCGACCCCGAAGGGGATACGCCCTAATTTTCTGCATACACATAAGCGTATGTTTTTATGATAACTAATCACTCTATAAACTGATAAACTCAATAAACTGACCTTCAATTAAGTGCCACAAAATCAGGAACTTTTCCTATCACAGAAAAGACATTGCCTTTGTCGTGGAGTACTTCTTCCCAGAGTTTATCGTAGTTTTCTTTGAAGATATAATCGGTTTGTGCATTTTGAAGAATCCAAGAGCCTTTCTGCATTTCTGCTTCGAGTTGGGTGGAATCCCAGCCCGAATAACCAACAAAAAAACGAATATCATCCTCTCCGACCATGCCATTGTCAATCATTATTTTGAGTTGGTCAAAATGTCCGCCCCAATAGATATTATCTACGACGTGAGCCGAGCCTTCGAGTTGTTCACCCAGCGTGTGCATGTAATGTAGCGTATCTGTTCGGACGGGTCCGCCGTAATATACTTCTGCTTCAAATTCAGGAAAATCATTGACCAGTTCGGTGACTTGCATCCGCACAGATTTGTTGAGGATAAAGCCTATCGTGCCATCTTCCGTGCCATGTTCGCACAGCAAGACTACCGCCCGTCTGAAATACGGGTCGAGCATAAATGGCTCTGCCAAAAGTAGATGACCGGAGTGGATTTTCTTAGTACGTCTCATGATTCAAAAAACAACTTTTGGTAATGGATACGCATTATAAGACATGTATGTTGTTATTTTGGTCACATTTTTTTGTCAAAAAACTTTCAAATTAATCTCTCAAAACCCAGTACTGCTCAACATCGGTTGATTCGATGAAAATTTTATTTTGACGCTTATACAAGCGACCGGAAACGATACTTAATTTTGGATAGTCCTCGCCCAGTTCTTCAAAACTAATCGCGTAGCTATCCATATCAATGGAGCCAATGAGTGCCTTGCGTTGCGATCCCATATTGACGCTGCACTTAAAATCATAGTCACCCGCATTGGGTGTAATCTCAGTAAAACGCATCGAAAATATCTTACTATCACCCGATTGAGCATACTTGCCCGTAAAGCGTGTAGCCATTAATTCTCGCTCCATGACGGGTGCATTATATATCGTATCGATCATATCCCAAGCCAAAGCCGTGTATTCGCCGTTGGGGTGATTGGCGAGGTATTTATGGTAAAAATATTCCGTGTTTTTGTCAATAGCGGTGTTCCAATCCTTGCGTTCGTCGATTGTGAGTTTGGGCGTTTTTTTATGATCATTCAAAAAATAAAATCCGCCAAAAGCGAAAGCAGCAAGCAGTAAAGCTGCGATTAGCGCGACTCGCCCTTTTCGTAATTTATAATTTGTTGTTCTTTCTTTTAGCGGTTCTTGTGAGGTGTTTTTTGATTTAAAAACAGGTTCGGTCGAAAGTGATTGTACGTTGGGAAGCGTCTCTTGCCGGAAGTGACGAAGAAAAGCATCAATACTGCTAAATCGTTTTTCTGCACGGAAATTTGTCGCAATTCGTACTGCCTTTGCTACCTCCACCGGATATTCAAATGTCGTATCGAAAGTATCTAAAATATTACTATTTCTAAGTTCTCCGCCTTCTGTCATCGCCGAATATGGTGACTCGTTATCTTCTGATTTCCAATAAGGGAGCCCTTTTACAAAAGCATATAACACACTGCCGAGCATAAAAACATTGGCGCGAGTTGTACTGATATTTTTTTGATTGAGGTGATATTCGGGAGCGGAATATGCCACCATCGGGGCTTCCGGCATAGGATATGAGATAATACCGTGATTACAAAATTTGAGTTTATCTTCGGGCGTAACCATCACCTTGTCATCATCAAATAAAAACGCCGGATCGCGCTGCTGTATCGTTTTTACAGTATTCAATAATTCGATAAATACCGCTTTTTTCGATTCCCAAGGGCGATTGGCATGATTTGTAATCCATTGTGGCAAAGGCAGTCCTTCAAGATATTCTCCCAGAACAATCACGCTGCCATCCTCCAGTTGAATGAGGTCATAAACTTGTGGTAAAAAATCAAATTCAGCCTCCGCTTCAAAGGCTGTTTTTAGATTCAATATAGTGTCCTGATCAGCAATGTTTTGGATGTGTTCCAATACATAATATTTACGCTTATCGCTTTGGTCGCGCAAACGCCATATTTTACCATATTTGCCCTGCCCCAATTCATTTTCGACAGACAAATCGCCTACCTTGCCTATGATAGGCAAGTCTCTATTGATATTGATAATTTGACCGGATTTTATCATGGTTTGTATAACGAAATGTGTCGAGTGTAAAGTATTTGGGGTTTGGAGAATGTTATTAGTACTGTTGATTGTTTTTTGTATATTTGTTTTAAATTTTTTTATAAGAAAACCTTTTATTGATGATTAACATTGAATCAATCACCGTTCATTTTAAGTTTTTTCATCAGTGTTTTTTTGAAGGAAAAAGCTAATGCAAATTTTTGTTACATCACTCACCAAGTACTGAAAAACCCACAAGGAATTCACAGGAGAAATGAAAGGGGAGATAAAAATGCGGAGAGTTTTGGTGGGACGTAATCTTGTTTATTCTTCTTCTGACTTGCTATCTAATCCAAGTGCAATTTCCATTTTTTCTACCTCTTCCTGTATTTCTTCTACTAAGTCTGTGAGGTAGCCTTCGCCGATATTTTCGCTTTCAGATTTATCGTAAATGGATAGGATATAGACATCGGTTTCGTGTGGTTCGTGCGCTAAGAAAACATCCACGTAGGTAATCACTCGCATACCGCCACTTTTTCCTTTTCCTTTGCTTTTGACGGCTAACCTTATTTTGTAAACGTTCTCACGGATATGTGTACCCTTGCGCGGGTCGGATTCGAGTGCAGTGGTCAATTCGGCTAATTCACCTTTCAGGGAGCGATATTTTTTGATGAGTTTCTTGGCTTTTCGCTCAAAATTTGATGTGGGTACAACATTAACATTCATCCAAAAAGGTTTTCATATCTCTTTTGGGCAATTTACCTTGTTGCATCAATTTGACCTCTATTAGAGCCGATTTTAGGTCAGCTTTTTGAGCTTCGTAAGCGTCCCACTTCTTGAATCTTGCCTCAATGCGCTGCCAGTCTTCATACGAAATCAAGACTTTGGATTTATTGCCCGCTTCATCGGTGACGTATTCTATGCCAATGCTGTTTGTCATATTTTGTATTGATTTTTTTCAAAAATACGAAATTAATAGGAGAAATGAAAGTGAAGCACGTAAAACAAGACCAAAACAAACTCATCATTTTCCTTTCGCAGACAGCCTTTTCTTACGATGCCCCACTCAATATTTCCCAAGCCCTAACCATGTCCAATTATCCCCGAATAAAAACCCTGCATGGAAATAAGAAATTTCGTACCTTGCCGACCGTTTTAAATAATGAAATATTGATACATGAAATTTGCTACAAAAGTCATCCACGCAGGCATTGAGCCTGATCCGAGTTCAGGGGCGATAATGACACCTATTTTTCAAACTTCTACTTACGTACAAGACGCACCGGGCGTACACAAAGGTTACGAATATGCCCGTACACAAAATCCGACGCGGAATGCACTGCAAACCAACCTTGCTGCTTTGGAAAATGGAGAGTACGGGATATGTTTTTCGAGTGGTTTGGCGGCTACCGATGCGATATTAAAACTGATGAAAAGCGGTGACGAACTCATCTCAACGAATGACCTTTACGGCGGTACTTATCGACTGATTAACAAGGTTTTCGGGCAGTTTGGTTTGAAAGGGCATTTTGTAGCAATGACGGATTTGAGCAATATCGAAGCCAAAATCAACAGCAATACACGCTTGCTTTGGATAGAAACGCCCACCAATCCAATGCTCAATATTATTGATATCAAAGCAGCTTGTGACTTAGCCAAAAAATATGGCATCTTGACTTGTGTGGACAATACTTTTGCTTCGCCTTACCTTCAAACACCGCTTGATTTTGGCGCTGACCTTGTCGTACATTCTGCGACCAAATATCTGGGCGGACATTCAGATGTAATACATGGTGCGGTGGTAACGAGAAATAAAGAACTTGCCGACCAACTCTATTTTATACAAAATGCAGCAGGTGCTGTGCCGGGTCCGCAAGATTGTTTTCTTATTTTGCGAGGCATCAAAACCTTACATCTGCGCGTACAGCGTTCTTGCGATAATGCGAGAGTTATCGCCAAATTTCTAAAGCAACATCCGAAAGTCAATCAGGTTTTTTATCCGGGATTTGAAGAACACCCCGGACACGAAATTGCCAAGAAGCAGATGCGCGATTTTGGTGGTATGGTCTCATTCACGCTTCACGAAGATACGCTCGAAGCCGGCTCAAAAGTGATGAGCAATACTCACCTGTTTAGTCTTGCCGAATCGCTTGGTGGCGTGGAATCGCTCATCGGTCATCCACCTTCGATGACGCATGGTTCTATCCCGCGCGAAGAACGTCTTGCGGTGGGCATGACCGATTCATTGATTCGATTGAGTGTAGGTGTTGAGGATGTTGATGATTTGGTCGCGGATTTGGAAAAAGCCTTTACACATTTATAAGCTTTGACTTCTTTTTAGTGTCGTTAGTGCGCTTTGTGGTTCAACAGCATTACATTTGTAGGACTACCCTTTTTAGTTTTACTGATATTTCAACTCCGTCTAATATTTAAAAGATTGATAACGCAGCTTCTATGGTCGCCTATGGTGAGTACAAATTCTTGTTTGACCTTAGTGCCATTGGCGTATTGTGCGGGTTTCCAGTTGGGCATATTGCAAATAGTCTCTAATAATAAGTCATCTGTTTTTTCATCTTTGGATGACTCAAATACGTGAGCATCAATGATTTGCCCTTGTTTGTCAATCGTAAATTTTACGGCGGTGAGGTGGTATATATTGAAAACATCATCAGAAATTTTGTCTCCGACATTTTCCTTTAAGTATTGCTGCAATTGCTGGATACCGCCGAAATAAGTGGCTTCACTTTCAGGTTCGATCGTAAATGTAAAACTCGTCTCTTTCGCGTCATTATGTTTGAGTTGGTTGCTCGGTATGTAATGAATTTTGACAGTAATATCTGTGCCTACATCAACTGTATTCATCATGTCTTTTTGTGCTTGGTTGAGGCTGTCATTTTTACTCATCACTTTCTTTGTCTTTCCTTGATAGCTTGCCAAAGTCTCCACCGAAATATATTCTTTAATCCATGACGGTTTATAATATTTATTAATGTCGATTAAGGTGCTGGCTTCGTTCAATTGTTCTTTTGTAATGGAAAGCGAAGGATAGGTTCTATTCACTTCATAAGCAAGGTCAAAACTCGAATCGTCTTGTGAAAAAAGAAGATGTGGAAATGAGAGCGCAATAAAAAGAAGTACAATTAGCTTATAACGAACATTTTTCATATTGTAAATTTATTATTTCCTATGAAAATAGTGAGGGCAGGACAGGTTTTTAATTTTACTGTAATGACGACTTTAGCCGTCAAGTAGATTTTATTTTAATTTTTAAATAAATAAAATTCAATTACTTATAAATATTTTTTTACAGTACGCGACGGCTAAAGTCGTCGGTACGGTATTCGCTACCAGCCTGTAAAGTCGTCGGTACGGTACAACTAAAAATTTGTCCTGCACCGATTAAGTGTTTACATGTACAAATATAGATTATATTCGTTATTGGTCAAAAATATGGACGAACTTTAAGATATTCGCAATACTGGTTGTTAAATTTGATTGAATGTAAAATGTGCGACTTGAACAAAGTTATTTCAACTGCTCCTTTGCCAAATCCAAAAGATTTTTTTTATCCAAAATATAAAATATAAAAGCTAATACAGCAAATACCAACCAACTTGACAGCGCAGGTGAGAGGAATGATTTTAATAAGAAAAAACAAGCAATCGACATCGTGAAAAGAAACAATCTGAACAAAAGCGGAGGGTAATTTACCAATTTACTATGATGTTTTTCGATGAGAAAGCCAAATAAAATCAGGTTGATGACATTGGATATTCCAATGGAGATTAAAGCACCGTTGATGCCAAATTTAGGGATAAGCAACAGCATCAAAATAAACATGATGGAGAATTTGATGAAGGTTAAACCAGCAAGCATACCCGTTTTTTGATAATACAGAAAAAGCATGGCAATAAAACGAATCATCAAAAAAGGAGCAGCGACTACCACAGCAAGCGGAAAATATTGAGCGATAGATTGATATTTTTGATTATCTGTAATGAAATGAAGATGATTGCCTGCCATCAAAATACCCACTAAAACCAATAATCCGATGATTTGATAGATGATAAAATAGCGGTGTACTTCTCGGCGGGTATTCTGGTCGCCTCTTTTTAAGGCTTCAAATAGATAAGGGCGAAAAGCGTTGTCTATTGCAGTCAATAAGATAGCCGATAGACCAATAACAGTCATCAAAAGTGCATAAAGTCCGACCTGTTCAAGATTAAGGTATCTTTCAAGGAGTAATTTATCCAGATGTCTTTCAAATACAAAAAGGAAGGTAAATGGAATGAGAGGAAGACTATATTTGATTGATTTTCTGAGAGTTTCCCATTGTATTTTTAAAGTATATATTCGAGGATGTCGGAGACTGATATAGATAAATTGCCCGATGCTCGACAAAATTGTGCCAAGCAAAATACCCGTTATTCCCCAATCAAATTGGAGAATAAAAACAGCTTGCATGCCTATAATTGCGAGTGTCGATAACACACTCAACACGACAAATTCTTTGAGATGAACCCCATTTTTAAGGTAGATATAATAAACAGCAGTTGCCTGACCCATCAATACATTGGTAATGGCAATCGCACCATAGGGGAAAAATAACACTTCAGCAGAGGTAAAAGAAATTTGAAATAAATACGGACCTATCGCCATAAAAACAGCAAACCAGACCAAGCCCAAAATAAAACTGACCGTAAATATCTGGCTGATATAATTCCAAAGCGTTTGTTCGTCATCATTATAATAAAAGTAAAATGTTTGGAAAGCAGCACTTAGCCGAAGACTAGCAAAAACCCCAACGATGGCAGAAAAAACCAGCACCAACGACAATAAACCATACTCTTCTGGGCTAATACAAGCCAAATATAAAGGAATGAGAAAGACATTAATTGCCGGACGCAAAAAGCCAATAATTGAGAACCAAAAAATCGTCCCAAAGGCGTTTTTACTTTTAAAAATATTTAGAATTTTATTCAGCATCAGAGGTGTCGGATTGAAATTCTACGCCATCGGGCAAGTAAGGCAATTCTACGTCGGGGGTCGTTCCATAACTTTTATTTAATGCTTTCATAAATAAGGAATAAAAACCTGCGTGTTTTAATGAGGCATCATCTGTTTGCGGCATCATACCTTTCGAAAATCCGTGCGTATAGAAGGTCGTCAGGAAATTTTTATTTTTGGTGATGATGTGTACCGGAGTGTCCAGTCCGTGTTTTTCTTGGGTGATAAAAGGGGGCTGATGGTCGCCAAAAAGAATGTATAAGGCATTATCATTATTTTGTTTTTCGATAAAATCTGTGATAAATTCAAGCTGGTATTTTGCACATTGAAAATATTTTTCTTCTCTGTTTATATTTTGGTCTTGTGTTTCGTGCAGGTCGAGGTTCGGGTTTTTGAGTTCCTCCCAATTTTCGACCACTTTGGTGGGCGAATGATACGGAATATGCGAATTGAGCGTACAAAAAAATAAAGACTTCGGTCCGTCATGCGCTTGCATCATAAGATTGGCTTTGTGGATGGAATATTGGTCCGGCGGACAAGGACCGATTTTGAAGAAAAGCTGTTTTTTTCCCTGATAATCAATACTTTCCCAATCAAAAAAAACGTCCGAAACAAAGTTCTTTTTAATCACATCCCAATCAATATCAATCTCATAACCGCCTATCGGACACAGCAAATGATTTCTATATCCTTGCCGTTTTAGAAAGTGAAGCACCGACTCATAAGCATGAAAATTCTTACTTTGCATAAACATCATGTCGTATATCTCATTGCCCGAAATAGGGATTCCATAGATAAAAGTCGTATAACTCATCCACGAACCACCCGCCAAAATAGGTGCTGTGGACAGCGAAGAGGCCACTCCATAACCCTTCGCAGATAATTTTTCTTGTGCTTGCTCATAAATAGGCTGAACCCGTTGGTCATATTCCGGTTTTTGGAGCAAAACAGAACCATAAGACTCCACGCAGAAAAAATATATATCCGGTTTTTCTTTCAGATGTACCTCTTTGTATAAATTATAATTTTCAAAATATTCTTCTCCTTTAAAAAGCAAAAAATCAAACTGTTTGGACACTTTAATGTTTTTAAAAAGGCAATAAATCGGACTCATAACTGTCCTGTAATTCAAGAGTTTGTAACGATAATTTGAAATATTACGAAGTCCTAAAAACGACAATATAACAAATCCTACAATCAGCGAGAACAGTGGGCTATCAAGTGCCAACAAGACCACAGATACCTCAAAAACAATCCATCCCAACAAACCAACAACCAAGACGGCAGCCAAGTAAATCAAATATTTTGCTTTTCCGGCTATCATCAAACCCACATTCAATAGCGAAATATCACTTCGCAGTATAGGTCTGCGCCGAAAAACGTATAATATGATGCCCATGTAAATGACGTATATCCAAGAAAAAGTTCCCACTAAGGTCAATACAGCAATAGCCGCGATATTTTTTATGTAAAATATTTTAAATAATAATAATGGCAATGCATAATCTACAACTATCCGAAAGGGGTCGGATTTTATTCTCCACATGAATATTGTTCCTATCCTGTTGCGGAGTTTTTCTTTACTTCTATCGGTTTTATTAAAGTTAAACGGATTAGGGTCATTTCTTATATTTAACAGATAATGCGCTGAAAATATAAGGATATTAAAAGCAAAAAATATTAGCCAGAATATCATGAAATTTCGGATTGTAAAGTAACACAGATATTCCTGTCTGTGCCATGTGAAACACAGACAGGAATGTCTGTGTTACGTTTGATAATGTAAAATTTTATAACTCATCACCCCTTTAGCATACAATAAATCAAGGTAAATCCCTCCTCTGAATATCTGATAAATGTTCAGCAATGTTTTCCCTTTCCACCAAGATCCAAGCGTCAGCATCAGTAGCTTTCCGTAAAGCGGAAAGGCTTTTTTAGAGGTCATGTAGGAAGTCATATCCTGCCATTCAATAGATTGATAGTCAAGTACTTTGAGGTAATCCGTTGCTCTGAAAGCATCCGTTAGTAACCAGTCGTTGATGTAGTTTTTGGCATGTGAATTGAGTTTTTTGAGATGATAAAAATCTTCTACAATGATTAATTGTCCGCCGGGTTTCAGCGCATTTTTTAAGACCTGAAGCGTGTGTTGGAGGTCGAGGCTATGTTTGACCGATTCCACCGTAATGATGACATCATAAGATGCTGCCTCCAAGTCGTCAAATGATTGTACCGCAAAGGTGGCGCGGTGTTCAAGCTCGGCTTGGTCGGCGTTCGTTTGTGCTTGCTCTATTTCGGAAGGACTTAGGCTGATTCCGGTGATGTTGATGTCGTGCTGTCCAGCCAAAAGCAAGCTCCCGAATCCTACGCCACACCCCGCATCCAAGACCTTCGCCCCTTTCGGAAATACATATTTTTTTGATAACCATTCATAAATATCTTTACAGTCGGGCAGCACCAATTTTTTGTGAATTGGATACGCCCCTCTATTCCCTTCAAGCCGGAATAAATTTTCGTAGATTTTTGTGATAGCGGTATTGCTCATTTTGGAAATACTGTACTGACGACTTTAGCCGTCAAGTGTACTTTTCGTTTTAATAAACTGAAATTCAAATACTTAGTGAAAGAAATTAACCCCTAAGACCTTCGACGGCTGAAGTCGTCGGTACAGTTTTCCGAAGGATAAAAATAAATTCATTCGCTTTTTCAATGGGTTGATTACTCTTAACGATACTTCTATAATCCACTTTTTTCAGCCCCAATGACCTAAAAAGTAACCGCTTTTGCAAAGGATATTGGTCGGGCAATAGGTCTATAATTTCAAAACCTTCGTTCTCAAAAATTGTCGTCCACGCTTGCAGGTTTTTCGCGCCTTGATGCCCTGTTTCGTTCTGTATGCCGAGTTTTTTCTTGGCGTTCCAAGTGGCGGTGTTTTCATTTCTCACTAAAAAACAATACCTCGCATCGGCTGTCGTGACTCGTTTTATTTCCTGCAAAACACGTGATAGATTCAACATGCGTTCCAACGAACCCAAGCAAGTAATGACATCAAATTCATCATCGTCAAAAGGCAATTCCTCTGCATTTGCCCATTGGATGCGGGCATTTGGAAGTTTCTGTTGGGCTTTTTCGATAGCGACTTTTGAGATGTCTATGCCCGTTAATTTGCAGTCGTATTCATTGGCGGCTTCGAGTAGGCGTCCGAGTCCACAGGCGATGTCGAGTAGCCTTTCTTTGGGTTGCACTTTTAGCAATTCTAAAAAAATATAATACGCTCTGACGGGTCGCAAATACCATTCGCCTCGTCGGGAATAGGTTTTGTCAAACCAGTTAGCGATTTCTTGTTGTCGCGTAGTTGAAGTCATAGTTTCGTTATTCGTTTACTCGTTATTCGTTGATTCGTTATTCGTTTACTCGTTGATTCGTTATTCGCAGCGCACTACTCGCTACTCGATACTCGTCACTCGATACTCGTCACTCGTCACTCGCTACTTCTTTAACGGTAGATAGCGATTTGTAGTGGCGTGATATTTATCGTAAGCAATGCCAAATTTATTGCGTAAAAAATCTTCTTCCATCAGTACCTTTTCGTGCATATACCGCACATATATAAGTAGGCATAAAGCAAAAAACGGCTGCGGCATTACCAACCAAAACCCCGCAAAACTAATGTACAAACCCAACAATCCCGGATTGCGAAATCGACCAAAGAAACCATCGGTATGCAACTCGAAAGAGTCGCCTTTTTGCTCATTATTTTGCCTGATTTTCCATACCGAAGCAAGACTTATCATTCTGCCGAAAAGAATCATTAAACATGCCGCATATGTCGTGATAGAATCAGGTTCAAATAGAGGTTTCATGCCGAAATTAAATCCAAATATTAACTGAATCGGATATACATAAGCCAGATAAATAAAGGCCAAAGGCACGATGAAAAAGAGTATTTTTTTCCAACGTGGCATGGCAAAGAATTTTTGAAATTCAAGCGAATATACGCCTACAATTTCTTCTTCAGAGGCAAAGATACCGCGTGAGGAGGCGACACTTGGTACGTGCCATACTGTTAGTTCTAATACCAATGACAGATAGAAGAAAATGGTGCATATTTTTAGTATCAACAATTCCACTTAATTAATGATTAACGGTTAATGCATAATGATTAATGATTATGAAAAATCTTGAATGAGATGTTTTAGATCCTCTATTACATTTTCCCAAGTTCTCATTGAATTGCTTTCAAGGGAAATCTTCTTCGGAAAAGCCTTTTTATGAAGAAAAAAATCCCGAAGTACACTGGCAAATGCTGCTGCTTTGTACTCTTCAATTACTTTTACCCAAGCCGTCGTTTTAAAGGCTTCCCAATTCCCCGTGCGATACATGATGCAGGGCAATTGGGTTTGAATGGCTTCTGCGACTGCCATGCCATAGGTTTCATTTTCAGAACAATGCAATAATATATCTGCGTCAATATAGGCTTGATTGAGTGCTGTTTGGTTAATCGGAGAATTTAATGTTATTTTGGATGTAAAAGGTGATTTTTTTACTTGTTCATTTAAATGATGAAAGAAATCGGGGTCGAAATCTTGATTGCCGTAAGCTGTCACTTTCCAATCCAAGTCTTTTATTCCTTCGAGGATTGGCAGTAGCAATTCATAGCCCTTTTTGGGTAGATAATTCGCCACCATTAAAATGTTTTTTGGTTGGCTATTATAATACTGTTTTACCTGCCAATTGTTTTCAATTCCCGGCTCAATGACTTTGATATTTTGAGGCGAAATTTTCCAATTTTCGACCAATTCTTTTTTTGCATTTTTGCCCGTAACAATAAACTGTAATTGGTGGAGATTCGGGTGATTTAAATTAAAATTTTCGGGTATTTGATGAACTAAAACTAATGTCTTATCAAGGTCGGAATGATGACGCATATAATCCACAATCACCAAGCTATCGACTATATCAATCGTATTCTTTTTTTTGGTAAATTTATCCGTATAATTAACCGAATATCCCCTTTTTTGCAGTCCTTCAAAGACCTGTTTATTATACAAATATCCGCCTGATATGGTGTCCAAACTTCCTTTGTTAATGAGTCGTATTTGCATAGCTTCGTAATACGAGAGTCGCAGGGCGAATTTCTCTATTGAAAGTGAATATTTTGATAATCAAACATCAGGATTTTATAAAAACATTCGCCTTGCGACTATTCCCTATTTTACCCGAACACCAGCGTATTTTACGTTGTAGGATACCCATATTTTTCAAGAATATCTCCATACGCTTGCACAAAATACGCATTCATTTCAGGGGTAAAATATTTTCTCCATTGTCCTGCTTTTGGGTCTCTGATATGTCTATCCTTTTTTCTATTTTGTAAAGCATATTTTTTAGCAAAGTATAAAAGTTTTCTTTTTTTCCAGCCCTTGATTTGGAGATGATTTAGTAATTCGGAAAAGGCAGCAACTTGATCCAAAATTATATCTTCATATCTGTAGGTTTTTATTCTTGGGTCTTTGGTCCATTGCCTCATGCTTTCCAGATGATATTTCCGAAATTCCATTTCCTGCATCAAGCCGTTGACTTCATCTAACTGACTAAGGTGCTCCGCAAAAGAATGTCCGGCGGGGAAGTTATTTGGTACATGTCCGTTGATTGCTGCCCAATATTGCTCGGTAGGGTCTTTGAGCCGAAACCAAGGTTCTGCTCCTTTTTTATGATAAAAATACCCCGATACAATAAGGTCACGCGGGTCTCTCACAAATCGAGTCAAGCGAAAATCCCCGTCAATTTTTTCAATATCGGGCGCAAAACTATTGATGGAGCAAAGATAATATTGGCTCATTTGATTGTAGAACAAACCTTGTATGCTCTCAAAGTGTTCGTATTGTTTCTTTTGCGAAAAAGCATAGGTATTAAGCGCAGCATTAGCCGTCCGAAAAAAATACATGGTTAGACATTTGTGATAAGAAGCGTGTATTCGAATCATTGTATTTTTTTAAATATATAATTTTACTGCTGGTATTATGTCTGTTTTTATCATTTATCTACCTGTTCATTATCCCCAAATATAATCCCAAAATGATTTCCCAAAAGACCCGACAATCGCCAATGAACCCGCTGCCAAAGCTATTCGTTGCACCTCATTTTGCCAGCCGACAGACAACAATAATATCACAAAATAAGTACCTGCAATAAGCGTGGCATAGCGTTGTTTTTGCTCTTTAAAATCGGGTTTGGGAACAAGAAATATAAATATACGATAAATATACCGCAAAACACCGGGAATGATTATCCAAGCTCCCGCTAATCCATTCAAATACAGATAAATACACACCAAAAGCACGTATAAAGCGTCCGTCTCCATATCAAAATACATCCCAAATACAGATTGCTGATTGAACCGACGTGCCAACCAACCATCTACGACATCAAGCCCGACCGCAAGCCCCAAAATTGCAAATAATTCTACGCCGGAAAAATACGAAATACCAATCAGTATCAGCATCAAACGAAAGGCTGTCACCCAATTCGCATATCCGCCAAATGGCTGAACGGAACGCAAGTATTTTATTTGTGTGATGCAAAAACCAATGCAAGACAATGACGCGACAACAACAAGCCAATCAATATTTTTGAAGTATAAAGTAATGCCTGTTGCCACTAATAAAACTCCACTATTGAGTACGTTCCAATCGTCAATTGATATGTCTTTACGCTTCATCATATCAACCTGCGTAGCCTGCCCATGCGTCGTGTGTTTCGCCGAGCTGTACTTCTATTTTTCCTGTGAAAAATGCGTTTACTTTTTTGGCAACTTCATCGTGGATGTGCTTCGCCACAAATTCTGTGGTGGTCAATTGCCCTTTAAATTGGTCGAGGGCATCCAGATTTTGATACGCCAATGGCTTCAATACTTCGCCCAACACTTCATGCGCTTTACCGATGTCAATGACGACATTATATTGATTCAATTCGGGACTTTTAAATATCACATCGACCACATAAGTCGCGCCGTGAAGCCCTTGCGCCGGACCGAAAAACGGGGCGGGCAGCGAGTGGGCTATCATTACGGATTTTCTGATTTTTACATTGTACATGTTTAATTAATTTATAATGGATAATTTATAATGTAAAAGTGCTTGCCAGCAATTCTTCAAGTTTTGATAATGAGAGAAAAATACATTTATAAAATAATTATTTTTAATATTACAATGAAATTTCTCAATAAAATAAAATTGCAAATCATTTCAGCGAAAAATTCATAAATAACTGATTATCAGGTTCAAGTGCATAGGCGCATAGCGTCGGCTCTCTTTGTAAAACGGATATACTCAAAACTCCTAAAGGCGCATAGCGTCGTCACCTTTAAAATGCGAAATCAAGAGTGCCGCAGCTACGCAGCTAAAGAGGTTCTGAGGTCATCGTTGGTTACAAATAGTGTCGGTGCTAATGCACCTTTGTTTGATTTCACCTTAAATTACTGATAATCAAATTATTATTGTGATAAAAATATAAAATATCCTTCGAGATTAAGTAGCAAAATTTATACATAAATTAAATACTAAATTATTGTGCGAAATTTTACATTAAAATTTTATCACTGTATTTTAATTTGATTATCAGAACTTGAAGAATTGCTGAGTGCTTGCAGTACGTGTGTAGATTTTTTTTATTTTTTAATACATTAAAAATCAACTAAATACGAAAAACGATAGTCTCGCGTCCTACAAATTATCCATTATCAATTATCCATTTACTCATATTTAATTAACCAAATCAAACCATTCGGTAATTGCTTTTTTCTAATCTCATTAAAAACTAAAGGGGCTTCTTTCCATGATATTATATTCGTCACCAATTCATCGAAACCGGGCTTTCGTAGTAAGTCGGCTGCTAATGTCTTGCGTTTGGTATAATCCATATCGCGCACAGCAGGGGAGATTTTCCCGACTTGCGAAGACTTGATAGTCAGTCGTTTGTAATGAAAATCTGCTCCTAATTCCAGTTGAATTTTTTTTGTTCCATACCAACTCAGGTCAATGACTTTTCCTTCGGGATTGAGGTGATTGATGCAATATTGCAAGCCCTTTTCGGTAGCAGTGGTATGAAAAATAATGTCAAAATTTGCTTGGGAATTGTCAACGACTTTCCAGCCCATACTTTCGGCTTTTTGACACCTCCAAGTATCCTTTTCAATAATCACGGCTTCCTTTTGGATGTAATGACGAAGCGTATTTGCGAGTAATGCACCCACATTTCCGAAGCCGCAAATAGCGATAGTTTGTTTCGGTTGACATTCCGAATCCCAAATGGCATTTAAGGCAGTTTCCATATTACTAATCAACGGAATTTTGAACGCTGACAAGTCATTCTCAATCCTAAATAAAGCATCAGGCTGCACCCGACAAATATCTTGATGCGGGTGCATGTAATGGTAAAATGTGCCGTTGTCCGAATGTCCGCCGCAAGCATAACCGTATTTGATGGGAAAGTCAAAATTTCCTTCCATATACGGTACGGACATCTGCTCGTACATGGAGCGAGGCACAGCACCGCTTGCCACCAATCTTTCCGTTCCGGTGCTTATCATGGAGTAGTTTGTTTTTATGTCAATATATGTTTGTGAAGTATCATCGCTTAATGGCTGATTTCGCCATTCAGTCGTATTAATATCGGTATGCCATAATGCCTTCATTTTTAATGATTAATGGTTAATGATTAATTTGTAGGACGCGGTTTTTTGTATTTTTTTGGTTATTAATTTATTAAATGATAAAAAATTCACATATTACTTCGCGTTAATTTTGCATTTACAAATAAAAAAAACACGTACTGCTTCACGTTAATTTTGCATTTACAAATAAAAAAAAACACGTACTACTCCACGTTAATTTCGCATTTACAAATAAAAAAATACGTACTATTTCACGCTAATTTTGCATTAACCATTAACCATTAACCATTAATCATTAATCATTATCCAACGCGCCGGTTATCATGATTTCGTTGCCCATTTGGGTGTAGTAAGTGTGTTTTAAAAACTGACCTTCTTTTATGGTTTCTACTTTGGGCAGATTGACCATATTTCTGCCGCTACCCAATATTAAAGGGGTGTGGTGTAGCTGTAAAACATCAACGGCATTTGCCCGCACAAAACAACTGACTGTCTCTGCCCCACCTTCTATCAATAGGGAACGAATACCCTTTGCTCTGATTTTTTGCAAGATGTTATTTATCTGTTCTACCTTAGTATTACCTTCATAGAATATCACATCATCGAAGATTTTTGTGTCGTTTTTATAAGCGTAATTTTTATGTCTGATAAGATAGGTAGGCGCATCTTTTATTTGCTGCAATTGGCTGAAATCTTTACTCACATTACTCAATACAAAACGGGCGGGACTTTGCCCTGTTACCCTTCGGACATTGAGCGTTGGACTATCCGTTTTGACTGTTCCCGAACCGATGAGAATACCATCCAATATGGCGCGGAGGCGATGAGCATGGTTGAGATTTTGTTCGTTGCCTATCCATTTTGAATGTCCGTCAACTGTGGCAATTTTTCCATCAAGACTGACTGCCATATGAACCATCGTGAAGGGAAGGTCTCCGGCGGTTTGTGTAGCGAGTTTAATCGACCAGTAGTTTTTTAGTACATCTATCATTTTTTGAGGGGTTCCTTTACGATAAATGAAATCAAATGAAGTGACTGGTAATTTCTCTTTTATATAGGTATCTGGGATAGGAAAATCTTTTTCACCTGAACATATTATAGCCTTCACATCAGATTGTTCGGTAAGGCTGGGCAGTGTAGAATGTTGGTGAAATACTTGTCCGTCAAAACTCCATGCAATAGGGCTTGATTTTATATCTGAAATTCTACTTGAAGTGTCCGATAAGTAAGACCAAAGTTGTTGATTGACGTTCATATTGAATTGAGTAAATGCCCAAAGAAGTCTTTAGTTGAACACGGGCTTGCTCGATTATCATAGCCAGTAAAAGGTTGATTTTGTGGGAATGGAAGATAAGCTAATATTATTCCGATATATTCATTTCGGGTGCAGGACAAATTTTTAATCTGCCTCGTACCGACGACTTTAGCCGTCGCGGGAAAGTACCGAGCCACTTGACGGCTAAAGTCGTCAGTACAGTGGCATTTCAAAATAAAATTAAAAATTTGTCCTGCACCCTTCATTTCTTTTCATCTGTTTTTTATCTAAAAAAAAGCCATATTCGAAGGGCAAGTCTTTTCAAAGTTACATACCACTATGCGAATATAGGCTAAATCTACCATTCCCTAAAAATACAGGCGCATTTTATGTTCAATTCCTGCTAAAAACATATATTTTTACCTTTATTAAACATCATCATTCAACAATAATCACTAAACTATGCGAATTATATACCTCTCTCTACTCCTATTATTCACCGCCTGCGCCACCACTAATACAACTACCATGACCTCACTCACGCCCGACCTCACCACGCCGCATGAAGGCAATCCAAACATCACGGCTACTTACTACGAAGCGATTGATTTTTATGAAAAATTAGCCAATACTTACACACAAATTAAGTTGGTCGAATATGGCAAAACGGACATCGGGAAACCCTTGCACTTAGTCGTTTTTTCTGCCGATGGTGATTTTGATGCCACTTCTTTGCGAAACAAAAACAAACGTATTATTCTGATTAACAACGGCATACATCCCGGCGAACCTTGCGGCGTAGATGCCTCGATGATGCTTTTGCGCGACTATGTGCGTGATGGGAAATTGCCGGAGAATATCGTCTTGGCAGTCATTCCGGTATATAATATCGGCGGTGCGCTCAATCGCAATGCCCACACTCGCGCCAATCAAGACGGACCGGAAAGTTACGGTTTCAGAGGTAATGCCCGCAATCTTGACCTCAACCGCGATTTTGTAAAAGCCGACTCCCGGAATGCACGGGCTTTTACGCAAATTTATCACGAATGGCAACCCGATATTTTCATCGACAACCACACCTCTAATGGCGCGGATTATCAATATACGATGACGATGATTGCCACTCAGCACAACAAACTCGAATCGACACTCGGCGCATATCTCAACGACGACCTGATGCCCCGCCTCTATGCCGATATGAAAACGCGAAATTGGGAAATGTCGCCTTACGTATATGCACGCACAACACCCGACGAAGGCATTATCGCCTTTTTGGATTTGCCGCGTTATTCATCGGGTTACACTACGCTCTTCAATACGATTGGTTTTATCCCTGAGACGCATATGCTCAAACCTTTTGCAGACCGCGTAGCAAGTACCCGCGCGTTCATGGAATCCGTCATTGATGCCGTAGAAAAAGATAGCGATAAAATCGCCGAATTGCGCCGCCGTGCCAACGAAAATGTCCGTACACAAACGACCTTTGACATTAATTGGGAGTTGGATACCGAGCGCGTCGAAATGCTCAATTTTAAAGGCTACGAAGCCCAACAAAAACCAAGCGACGTGAGCGGATTAGACCGTTTGTATTACGACCATGATGCGCCTTTTGAACAAGAAATTCCGTTTTTAAATACTTATAAATCAAATCTTTCGATAGAAAAACCTTATGCCTACATCATCCCGCAAGCATGGCGCGAAGTGATTGAGCGAATGAAATGGAATGGCGTGGAAATGACACAACTCACAGAAGATAAAGTCATTGAAGGTGAGGTGTATTTTATTCGCGATTTTGACACGCGCGATGCGTATGAGGGACATTATCTACATTCAAATGTACAAGTGGAAAAGCGGGTGATGCCCCTAGCCTATTTTGCGGGAGACTATATCGTAAAAACCGACCAAATCACCAATCGCTACATCGTAGAAACGCTCGAACCGCAAGCCCCCGATTCATGGTTTGCATGGAATTTTTTTGATTCCATTTTGATGCAAAAAGAACATTTCTCGTCCTATATTTTTGAAAATGAAGCCGCCGAAATGCTTCGCGGTAATCCCGAATTAAAAGCTGAATTAGAGGAGAAGAAAAATTCCGACAAAAAATTTGCAGAAAGTGCCTACGCGCAATTAAATTTTATTTACAAAAAATCAAAACATTACGAACCTACACATTTACGGTATCCTGTCATGCGGGTCGTCAATGCGGGGGAATTATAATAGGACTTTCTTGGATTAAAAGCTAAATTATTTTTCACATATAAAATATACTAAAAGTCTGATAATCAAGTAACTTAGCACTCAAAACATAAATATAAGTTCCAACTTACGAAAAAAATCACAACACTATGTTAAATATTGTTACTTTCGGCTGTTTGCCACGTCATTATTCAAACTATAAGCCCTAAATCCATCAATATGAATGAGTTTTGTAAAAAAATCAAATTACCCGGTTTGGAAATCTTCACAAAACGCATTACCCAACGCGCTACAAGAGCCAATGCACCCACATTGGTTTTTTTACATGAAGGGCTTGGTAGCATAGAATTGTGGAAAGAGTTTCCTCACCAACTTTGTGAGGCAACCGGTTTGGAAGGTTTTCTATACGACCGGCAGGGCTATGGCAAGTCCTCTCCGATGCAGCAGGGACGTAACACGAACTATCTGCATGAAGAGGCTTGGAGTATCCTTCCTATGCTCTTGGATAAAGCTGATATTCAGAATGTTATCCTTGTAGGGCATAGCGATGGCGGCACGATTGCTTTGCTTTTTGCCGGACGCTTTTCTGAGCGTGTGTCGGGAGTAATTTCGGAATCTGCACATGTATTTGTAGAAGAAGAAACGATACGCGGCATACAAGATGCACGACTTTCATATCAACTTACCAATCTGCGTTCGAGACTCGCTCCCTATCATGGAGATAAAACGAGTGCATTATTCGATTTTTGGTCAAAAACATGGCTTTCTCCCGATTCCAGGGATTGGAGTATTGAAGGTGAGCTTCAAAATGTACGCTGTCCGGTACTTGCTATTCAAGGCACGGAAGACCGCTACGGCACACAACGTCAAGTGAGAAGTATTGTGGATAAAACCGCAGGTAGAGCAGAGGAACTTTTGGTATATGGTGCTTCGCATACACCACATGCCCACAAAGATGACGTACTTCCTAGTATGAAGGCTTTTGTAGAACGAATTTTAGCAGAAAACGTAGGGTGAAATTCCAAATTCCAAGCACCAAATTCCAAATTCCAAGCACCAAGCACCAAATTCCAAATTCCAAATTCCAAAATACAAAATACAAGCACCAAGCACCAAATTCCAAATTCCAAAATACAAGCACCAAGTACCAAATTCCAAAATACAAGCACCAAATTCCAAATTCCAAGCACCAAATTCCAAATTCCAAAATACAAGCACCAAGCACCAAATTCCAAAATACAAGCACCAAGCACCAAATTCCAAATTCCAAAATACAAGGTTTTAAGTTTTGTTGTTTGGAATTTGGTGCTTGGAATTTTCTTTACGAGGTATGGTCTGCGATAATCAGCCATTTTCCTTTTACCTTTTTGACAATCAGTAGGAAACGTCCCTCCGCGTCATCCATTTGATCGCGTTTGAGATGAAACTTTCCCGTAACAGTTACCACATTTCTGCTTTGTTGTGTCACGTCTATCAAATCAAAAGATAGCTCACCCATTGTTGCTCTGTCAGGATAACCTTTTTTGTAATTATCGCGGGTTTGTTCCCAGCCATAAGTCACGCCGCGTGAGCCGATAAATTGTAATTTGTCGGATTTCCAATAACCTTCCATAAAGGCATCTATATCACCTTTATTCCAATCTTCCATTTGTTGGTAAAGTAATATTTTGACAGCTTCAGTGGCTTTGTTAGATTGCGCTTGTATGGGCATAGCAGACATGATTAATGCGATAATAAGAAGATAATTTTTCATAATGTGAATTTTTAGTAGCGAGTAAATTAGTAGCGAGTAGCGAGTAATTTAAAAATAGCAGGAAAAACTCGCTTACTCGCTTACTCAAAATAAAATGTCAAGATAATCATAAGGTTTCATAAAAAGCGGTCCGTACTTATTTTTTCTGACCATTTCTTCTTCTCTGTACCAGTAGAAAAGTTGTGCGGCACGTTCGCCGTAGCCTTGCGAGTAGGCAGTCGGATTTTTGTGTTCCTCGAAAATCTTAGCTTCGGGGTAGCGGTTGTATTTGGCGATGAGGTCATCCATTAATAATTGAGCTTGTACGCGATAGTAGGTAGCTTTAGATAGGTTGGCAGCCTTATCGCGAATAAGAGCTTTTCGGACATATAAAGCATGATAAAAACGTAAATACGTAATATCCAACAAAGATTTTAGTTCCTCATTTTGGATGCCCTCAGTAGTAGGAATATAAGGAATGGCATCTTCTAACTTTCTGATTTCCAACTCACATTTATCTTTTGTTTGAAATAAATGTTTCAGCAAATTTCGTTTGTGAATGGCGTGTTTGGGAAAGATTTCATCGCCGCCATTCGCAAAAGTAACGATAGGTGTGAGTTGTTTTCCGGTCATAAATTTGCGGTGAAAATCAAGGTGCTTTTGCCAAACCGTCGCGTCTTCGCCCAATAATTTTACACCAATTAAAGGGTCAAAATCATAGGCTACATTATTCAGCAAAGTCAATGTCCAATCCATCAACCAATAGCCCAATTCATGTCCTGTCGTAAAATTCAATTGCCCCTCAATTCCATTTTCGTACAAAAAACGCATGTCCTCTGCCCTACTTCGCAGATACTCTACATGCAGCATCGGAATATCAATATCCATTGCAATAAAATAACTCGTTTCGGGGTAATACCAAGTCATCCGTTTGCCGCGTTCTTGCAACATAAAATCGCGCATATGATGAAAATTGCGATTGCCATACATCGGCGCAAGTGTATCGTTCAATGAATAATAAAAAACCGTATGTGGTAAGACTCCAAGCGTAGCATCCGCATGTTGTGCCAGCAAATTAAAATTACCGTATTTAGGTTTTGACTGATTGCTTGAGATGTGGACTTTGTTGAGCATCTGCACATTGCGTGCGGCGGCGATGTTGGCGGTTTGATTGAGCCATTTGAGGGCGCGTTTGTAATTGGTGGCGGTAAACTCCGTCGTACCCGCCTCAACACTCATAAAACTCACATTTAGATTATCCAGCATGTGATTCAGATTGCGGTCAATCTGTCGCTTACTCATCCCGCCAAACATCGACCCGAAAATCGACACCAATTTCCAACTATTTTGTTGATGAAAAGCTACGCCAAACGTCACACCTGCATGTACGCCCATGTCTGCCGCATAATCAAACGGTGCTTTCAAATCTTTATATAGCTGTTTTTTGTTTACGCGTAATAAACTGAAATCGAATATATTCTGTTGGTTTCGCGCCAGCCATCGAATAGTTTCATTGGCAATTTCGGTTTTGCCCAACATAAAACCGTGCACCCATTCACTCGGATGCAAGGTGTGTAAATGCGAGCCGCGATATTTCAATACAGGCTGCCACTCGACTCGTTGACCGCATAGTTCAGGCGATAATTTTTTGGGAGAAATCTGCATACGCGGATGCGGAAACAAGAAGCCCATTCGCTGCAAAGTCACGTATAATACCGCCGACCATTCGCTGTCTTGTGCGTGTATTTCGATGAGCATTTTATCGTTTTCACAACTAATGTTTGCATAGTTTTTTTCGGAAAAATGACGAACAAAATCAATTTTATCTAAAGGAAAATTGGCTGCTTGGAGAATCCTTTGAAGGTCTGCTCTGATGGCAGATTCTTTTGCGGTTAATGGTCTTAAGTCAAATTGTGCAAAAGCGAATGAGCAGATAAATTGACCTATAAATATCAGTATTAATGTGTGTTTATTCATTGAAACAAGATATATAATTATTTGATTTCAACAAAAAATAAATACGACTGTTTGGCTCATATGAAAGTCTTATTTCCACTTACATTATTTCTGATGTCTATCGGGATTCTCATTCAATCAAATACCTATCACATGAATAATTCAAATGGCACAACAAAGCAAACAAAGGCAAAAAACGTACTTGGCAGCGAACTGGAAAGCTGTTGCTTTGAACCGCTAACCGGCTATTTTAGAGATGGGTATTGTCGTACAGATTGGATGGATAAAGGGACACATACGGTATGCGCGATAGTCACAGAGGAGTTTTTGGAATACACCAAAGCACAAGGCAATGACCTCTCTACGCCTTTTCCGCAGTTTAATTTTCCGGGCTTGAAGCCGGGTGATAAATGGTGTTTGTGTGCCTCGCGCTGGTTGGAAGCATACTATGCGGGACATGCACCGAAAGTGAATCTAAAAGCAACTCATGAGAAAACACTTTCTATTGTGGGCTTAGAAATATTGAAGAGTTATTCGGTGAAGAATGAGTGAATTTTGAATGAGCGAATGAGTGAATATTCTGAATGTAGTAATGCTATACTGCGTTAATATTTTTAAATGAATCAGGTTAGAAATATTCACTCATTTTTCGCCAAAAGCGCGTAAGGTAAGCAGTAATTATTCATTCAAATGCAAAAAGTATACATAGATGTTTTGTGACATTAAAAGTGCACAATTAAGCCCTATAATTTTAACTTTTTTCATCATATTATGACATTTTGATTACAAGATATGGACTTATCCACAATTTGCTCATTGTCAATAAAAACAAAACTATTTTTAACATAATAGAAAAAACCCATTCATAATATTTGGTTTTTACAGGCAAATAACTATCTTTGTCTCACTTCCTTCTATGCTTTCCCCATGAAAGCATATGGTTTTGTATTAAGTTCCTATTTTAGTTAATAGTTGTGACTTCGTTTTCGAGTTCCCGTCTTAATATTGAACTATGAGCCAAGTATCAAATTAATTTATTTTTCAATCTGTAAAACCTATACCAGATGCTTATTTTCCTGATTGCTCTTGGAGCATTTCTCGCAGGAGGAGGGTTTATTTTAGCTACTAATTTTTACTCCCACAAGAGTAGAAAACATCAAATGAGAAGGTATTAAAAGCCATTATCATTCACTTATACATTATGAAAAGCTAAGCGAACTATGACTTCCTCTAATATCTAAGAAAAATCCTTTGGGTCGTTTCCAAAGGATTTTTTTTTTGTTGTAGGGAATTTGAACTAAAGCCCCGTTTGCTAAACTTTTCAAGTTTCGTAAACGGGGTTATCCGTCTAAATTCGCCAGTGGGATTTACTCGGCAGACGAAGGTTATTATAAAATATATTGATTTATTGCATAAAATATTCACTCCGAACGAAGGAATTCGGCTGACGAGTATTCGTTTTAGGCAAAGTTAGACGGGTAGCTGTAAACGTAAGCAATGCACTGATTTTTTTGGGTACAAAATTTTGTTCTTCGCCCACGTTTAACTTAAAAAGTTTAGCAAACGGAATTACTTATTTTATTTTTTTATTCAAAACTATAATAATACATAAAAATTCTAATTGTCAATGAAATACAAATTAGCGAACCTATTTAACTTAATAAACTCAATACACCAATAACCATCTCCTACTCAATATTCACCGTATAGTCTTCGACTTCACCATTCATATAAGTCGCACAACCATCCCGCGTATAAGCTTCTTTTCGCATTTTTACACGCATACGGGTTTGTCCTTGAGACACTGACGCCGGGATTGTGATATTTCCGGTTAAAGGATTTTCTCCGTAACCTTCATAAATCATTTCTCCAATATCTAAAAAATCTCCATCGCGCGTAAAATCTATCCAAACCCGCCAGTACACCTTGTCAGCCGCAACGGAAAATCCGGGAGTAAGCGAAAGTGCATATACCGAATCGCGCAAAACCGAAGTATTCAAATATGTAAAATCACCATAACCATCATCGCTCCCGGAAGGATGACTGAGCGTATTAAAAATGACTTGACCAATGTATTCATTATCGGAATTTTGCCCGGATGAATCGCAGTAAAAACAAGGTTGGCAATCGCCGCCACAATCTATTCCTGTTTCGTTTCCGTTTTGAATATTGTCATTACAGGTCTGAATTGGTCTGCCCTCGCACACACAATTTTCGTTGAAAATGTCGTTCTCTGTTGTTGGGTCATTATCATCACAAGGCATTCCCACAGATGGGCAGTCTGTACCTTCGCAATTGCAGTTTCCGTCTTCCATATCATTGAATGTCAAAGGATTATCATCGTCACAAAGTGTGCCTTCGTAGGGACAACAAGCTTCGCAAAACATACCTCCACAGTCCACATCTTCTTCGTCACCATTTTGGATGCCGTCATCGCAAATTGCCAAGCCATCAACTATCAATGTGTAGTCTTCCACCTCACCACTAGGAAATATACCGCAACCTCCTGCCGGATAAAAATTGTGCCGCATCTGTACACGTATTTTCGGAAAAGCTCCTGCAAAATTTTCAGGTATCGTGATGTTACCCACGATTTCGTCAGAGCTGTTTCCCGCCTGAAAAACCAATTCTTCTGCACCAAAAAATTCTCCATCCAAATTAACATCAATCCATACATACCAATATTGTGGTCCTACTTGTGATCCGGCGAAGTCAGGTGTCAATCTAATTTCATACGTTTCACCAATATTTACCGTCGTCAAAATCGAATTTGAAAAATCTGCGTAACCGCCATTATCGCCGGAAAGATTGTTTATAGTATGAAATACCACTCTGTCAATGTATTCGTATTGAGTACTATTTCCATATGAAGTGCAGGATTCGCAGGGTTCGCAATTTATACCGCCACAATCAAGTCCCGTTTCTGTACCATTTTGAATACCATCTCCACAATTTGCTTCATCCACTGATATCCCAATACAATTACACGCTCCATCTGCTATATCATTGAATGTTTCGGGGTCTCCATCGTCGCAAGGCGTACCTTCCGGCAGACAACAAGGTAAGCAGTCGCCCCCACAGTCAATATCCGTTTCTGTACCATTCTGAATACCGTCACTGCAAGTCGGCAACAGGCAAGGCACACATTCACCACCGCAGTCAATACCCGTTTCGTTATTATTTTGAATAGCATCATTACACGGATTATTCATTTCAATATCAATTGATAATACGTGTAATCCATTCAACATGTCTAATGCTAAAATATTTCCCGAAGGAAAAAAAGGATACACCTCACGACAACCCAATGCGCCATTATATGAGTTATTTTCATAAGTATCAAAATAAGCCGAGCGCGTTACATTTCCCGTATTACTCATATCAAATACGACCACACCATCCTCATAATGTGCCACAAAAATATAGTCACCAATGACATACATGTTTGCGACCAAATTATCGGTATGCACAGGCGCAAGTAAGGGCGCGTGAAAGGTGTTGATAATTGGCAGTGCTTCGTGAAAGGTCTCTCCAACGTAAAACAAACCAAGTGCTTGTTCCGTCGAATCGTCGTTCGCGTATGCCAAGATTCTTCCGGTTTCATCAAGGTAACAAGCAGCAATTTTGCTCTCCGATTCGGCATAAAATGTGACATCAGGATTTGAAGGATTATTCAGGTCGTAAGCAAATATTTCACCAGTAGTATGCACACAATATGCGATGTCATGCCGCACATAAAACTGCTTTACCTCACCACGCGGAAGCGGTACATCTGCCATCAAGACAGGTACAGCCGGATTGGTCAAATCAAAGACCAACAAACCATCCATGCGTGTATCCGTACCCGCCGCGTATAGACGTGCGCGCGCGTGGTCGATAAAGATGTTTTTGCAGGTAGAAAAATGAGTCGTGTCTTCTGATACTTTGAATATCGCGCCATCAGGCAAGGCACTCATATCGAAGATTTGCAGACCTGTGTTCCCTTCATTCGCTACTGCATAAATATAGTCGTTATATCGCTTAAAATCACGTTTTTGCGACCATTCATCCGCAAAAAATTCGTCGAGTAATACAAGGCTCTGCAGTACCGTCACCTCCAAAAAATGAATGCCCGAACGCGAACCTACAACGGCATATTCATTGTCGTATTCGTCCACGTAGCCCCAGAGGTCGTTGTAGAAAGAAGTATCTGTAGGGTTATGATTCCATTGACCGAGTAAGGTCATATTTTCGGCGGATTGTGCAATCGTTTCATGTCTAAAAAAAAGGGTAATTAGTAAAAAGTAAAGTAAGTAGTCAGTATAATTTTTCATGGATATTTTAGTGTTGGACTTTGCTTTTAAAATCCATTAAAAATATCCTTAATTCGTTTTATTTTTTTAGTGAAAAAATAAAAATATGTGACGTGGTAACACAGGCTTCCAGCCTGCACTCGCGTACTACCTGTTCCAAACGTGCAGGCTGGAAGCCTGTGTTACTCAACTGAAATCGGCTCCGGCGATTGCGCTTTAATCAAGCCATTCAAACGCGGAATATCCGCATCCAAAATCGCTTTATATTGTTTCAATAAATCATCCACTTCCGCGCTCAGTTCGGCTTTTACATCAAAGGCTTGCTTTGGTGGTGCGA